>ULUU01031352.1_pt1 | contig 82561 bp, 81 predicted proteins | sample 1958871 | NCBI WGS metagenome assembly ULUU01 (sample SAMEA4835770, study PRJEB28245) | human gut metagenome | biome: gut microbiome; material: fecal sample | place: Denmark | collected 2008 | reverse complement strand
ATGAATAACCGTTACTGACATTTTCAATGAATAACCACAAAGAAACCAATTTCCACGTCTTTAATTTATTGCAGTTTGTTATTTTTATCTTTATAATTTTGCTGATGACTAATTAAGTTAATTTGTTTTTAGAGAGCTGATGGATGGTGAAAATCAGTAACAAAACCTTAAATCTCACATCAAGTAACGAAATATTTAAATGAGTGCGTGAAATATTCACGAACTAAGGTGGTACCACGTCAATAGCGTCCTTAGAGTTTCTAAGGATTTTTTTATTTAATGGAGGTTGATTCATGTATAACCATAAAGAAGTAGAACAAAAATGGGCCAAAGTTTGGGAAGATAGAAAAGAATATAAGTGCGATACTTATGATTTTTCTAAACCAAAATATTACATTTTAGATATGTTTCCTTACCCAAGCGGTCAAGGCTTACATGTCGGACATCCTGAAGGATATACTGCAACCGATATTGTTGCTCGTATGAAAAGAATGCAAGGTTTTAATGTCCTTCATCCAATCGGATGGGATGCTTTTGGACTTCCTGCTGAGCAATATGCTATGAAAATGAACGAACATCCAGAAAAGTTTACCTTAAAAAACATTGCTAATTTCCGTAGGCAAATTAAAATGCTCGGTTTTTCTTATGATTATGATCGAGAAGTCATGACCTGTGATCCAAAATATTACAAGTGGACTCAATGGATTTTTAAAAAAATGTATGACAATGGTCTTGCTTATGTTGATTATAAGCCAGTTAACTGGTGTCCAGAACTTGGAACGGTTTTAGCAAATGAAGAAGTAATAGATGGAAAAAGTGAAAGAGGTGGTTATCCAGTTATTAGAAAGCCAATGAGACAATGGATGCTTAAAATCACTTCTTATGCCGATAGACTTGATGAAGATTTAAAAGGTCTTGATTGGCCTCAATCTACTATTGAACTTCAACATAACTGGATTGGTAAATCTTTAGGTACTGAAGTTGTTTTTAAAATTGAAGGAAGCGATAAAACATTTAAAGTTTTTACAACTAGAGCAGATACACTTTTTGGTTGTACTTATTGTTGCCTTGCTCCAGAACACCCTCTTGTTAAAGAAATAGTAAGTGATGAACAAAGAAAAGCAGTTGAAGATTATGTCGAAGTAGTTTCACATAAATCTGATATGGATAGAACTGAACTTAATAAAGATAAAAGTGGTGTATTTACTGGAAGATATGCCATTAATCCAATAAATAATAAAAAAGTTCCTATTTGGATTGCTGATTATGTTCTTGCAAGTTATGGAAGCGGAGCAGTTATGGCTGTTCCAGCTCATGATGAAAGAGATTATACTTTTGCAAAAAAATATAATCTTGAGATGATTCAAGTTTTAGAAGGTGATATTTCTAAAGAAGCGATGACTAAAGATGCGCCTCATATTAATAGTGATTTTATAAATGGTAAGAATATTAAAGAAGGTAAAGAATTAGTCACCAATAAACTTATCGAACTTAATGCTGGTAATTTTAAAGTTAATTACAAATTAAGAGATTGGCTTTTCTCACGTCAAAGATATTGGGGTGAACCAATTCCAATTATTGAATTTGATGGAACTGAGAAAATGATTAGCTTAAAAGAAGATGAACTTCCTCTTGTTTTACCAGAACTAGACGAATATAAACCTAGCGGAACAGGTGAATCACCTCTTATTCATGCTAAAGATTGGGTACATATTGAATATGATGGTAAAAAAGCCACTAGAGAAACTAATACAATGCCTCAATGGGCTGGAAGCTGTTGGTATTATTTAAGATATATTGATCCACATAATGATAAATGTATCGCGGATAAAAAATTATTAGATCACTGGTTACCTGTTGATTTATATATTGGTGGTCAAGAGCATGCCGTTTTGCATTTACTTTATGCTCGTTTCTGGCATAAATTCCTTTATGATCAAGGCGTTGTTTCTACAAAAGAACCATTTAAAAAACTCTTCCACCAAGGAATGATTTTAGGAGAAAATGGAGAAAAAATGTCTAAATCTAGAGGAAATGTAATAAATCCTGATGAGATTGTAGATAAATTTGGCGCTGATACCTTAAGACTTTATGAAATGTTTATGGGACCACTTGAAGCATCTCTTCCTTGGTCAAATAGTGGACTTGAAGGGGCTAGACGTTTTATAGATAGAGTTTATAGAATGTTTGAAGATGATGCTTTTAGAGGAAAATTTAGTGATAAAAATGATGGTTCATTAGACTATATTTATAATGTTACCGTCAAGAAGGTTACTAGTGATTTTGAGGCATTACAATTTAATACTGCAATTTCTCAAATGATGATTTTTGTTAACGAACTTTATAAAGCTAATACGATTTATAAACCTTACATTGAAAACTTTGTCAAAATGTTTGATTGCATCTGTCCATTTGTTGGTGAAGAAATTTGGCATAAATATTTAGGTCATGAAGAAATGATTACTTTTGCTAAATGGCCAACTTATGATGAAAGTAAAACAGTTCTTTCTAAAGTTAAGATGGCAGTTCAAGTAAATGGAAAATTGAGAGATACAATTGAAGTTAATAAAGAGGAAGATGATGAAGTCGTAACAAAAGAAGCTTTAAATAGTGAGAAAGTTCAAAACTTCACTAACGGAAAAACAATTGTTAAAGTAATTGTCGTAAAAAACAAAATTGTCTCAGTTGTAGTTAAATAAACCTTATAGAAACATAATTATTATCATTTAAAAGATAAAAAAGTTGAGATTTGCAAGGTTTTTGGAAATAAAGAAGGCCAAAAACCAACAAGCAAATCTCATTTTTTATTTGCTTTAATATATTTAAAATGTTTTAATAATGGCTGTAAAGTTCACGGTACTTTTTTAAGACTGTAGAAAGGAAACAAATTTATGATTTTGTGTTTAGATTGCGGAAACACATCTATTAAGTTTGCTCTTATTGATAAAGGCACGATTATCAAGACTTACTTAATAAGAACGATTAGAGAAAAAAGCAGTGATGAGTATGCTTATTCTCTAGCTTCAATTATTGGAAAAGATGTAAAAATTGAAGGAGCAATTATATCAAGTGTTGTTCCTTTACTAACTCCAATTTTACATCGAGCAATTGAACTTGTTTTTAACGTGGATGCATTAATTTTAGGGAAAAAGGTTAAAACTAAATTACCTTTAAAAATTGATAATCCAAATGAACTTGGAGCCGATATGTTAAGTGGAGCGCTTGCTGCAAAAAGTAAATATGGAGAATGTTCTTTGGTAGCTGATTTAGGCACTGCGACAAAAATCTATATTGTAGATAAAAATGGCGCTTTTATTGGTGGAGCGATCACTTCAGGCATGGAAATTAGTCTTAAAACTCTTGTCTCATCTACAAGCCAGCTTTTAGAAACTCCAATTATTGTTCCTAATAGAGTAATTGGAAGAAATACAAAAGATTGTATTGAATCAGGCATTGTATATGGTCAAGCTTTTATGATTAAAGAGTTTGCTAAAGAAATGGAAAATGAATTAGGTTATCGCTTAAAAAGAATATTAACTGGCGGCTTTTCAAAAATCATTCGCAACGTTTTAAATGAGTTTATTTATGATGAAAACCTTATACTTGATGGACTTTACGAAATTTATAAGATGAATGAGGAGAGCTCAAATGTATAGGAAAACAATATTTTACGTATCATTTTATGCTTTATTTTTAGCATTATTTGTTATTTTTTCTTATGTACCTTATATTGGTTACATTACAGTTGGCCCAATTAGCTTTACTACAATGCATATTTTAGTACTTGTTGGAGCCTTACTTTTTGGAAAATGGACAGGAGCAGTGTTTGGACTATTTATGGGGGTCCTTTCATTATTAGTTTCTCTACAATATCCTGGTACCATTAATTATCTTTTCTTAAATCCTTTCGTGTCAATTTTACCTAGAGTATTATTTGGATTTATTGCTGGTCTTGTTTTTGATTTATTAAGAAAAAAGACTACTTTTGCAGGCTTTTTGACAGTAGCAGCGCCATTATGTGGTATTTTAACCTTACTTCATACTGTCTTAACTCTTAGCTGCCTTTACGTTTTTGGCTATTTAGATATTTTTTATATTTCTCGCGCAATGGATTTAACTTCAATTATTGAAGCTAATAATAAAGCTTTTGGAAGCTTTGGTAATTTTATTGCCACCTTCATTGCTCCAGGTGCAGTTTGCGAAATTGCAGCAGCAATTATTCTTTCTCCAAGCATTATGGCAGCTATTTATAAATTTGTAATTAAGAAAAACGAGAGAATATTTAGTTTAAATGTAAGATTTAAAAGTGAAACAGATACCGCTGCTTTAAGTCGCAATTCATTAATTACAATTACTGTTATTTTAGCTTTTGTTGTAATTGCTTTAGCCGGACTTGTCTTATTCTTGTTTTATCATTTTAATTAAAAATCAAATCAATAAGAAATCTTTTAACTTTGTTATATAATTGTAAATCGAGGTGGATTATGAATTTAAACTTTAAAGAAATCTGTAAAAAATATGAAAAAGAAGCGTTAGATACATTAATTAAAGATTGCTCAATCGATTCAGTATATGACGAAAAAACAGTAAGTGATGTAATGCCTTATGGAAAAGGTGTTCATGATTGTTTTGCATTTTTAAAAGAATTAGCCTTAAAAGATGGCTTTGATGTTGATATGTGCGATGGAAGATGCATTGAAATTTCAACTGGTGAAGGAAAACAACTCGTTTCTATCTTTGCTCATCAAGATGTTGTACCTGCTACCGGTAAATGGAATCATCCTCCATTTACACCTTTTTTAGATGAAAAAGAAAATCGCTTATATGCTAGAGGAACAAGCGATGATAAAGGACCTGGAATTGCTGCATATTACGCTTTAAAAGCATTAAAAGATCATGGCTTAATCAAAAACTATCGTGTCAAACTTGTTTTTGGTGGCGATGAAGAAAGAGGTTCATCTTGTCTTGCTTATTATTTTGAGCATTTGAAGAAAGAAGAGCCAACTTATGGATTTACTCCTGATGCTGATTTCCCATTAATTTATGGTGAAAAAGGAATTGCTAATTATACATATGATGGCAATTTACCACTTAATAACGTTATTTCAATTAAGGGCGGAGTTGCTTCAAACGTTGTAATAGATAGCTGCATTTGTAAAGTTGAAGAACCAGAAAAACTTGATGAATACCTTAAAAATGATCCAAAAGTTAAATTTAACAAGTTAAGTGAAGATACTTTTGAATTTTTAGGAAAATCTGCTCATGGGTCAACACCTGAACTTGGCTTAAATAGTGCAGTTATAGCTTTAGGAGTTTTAGGCGAAGTTTATAATAACCCAATGTTAACTTTACTTTGTAACGAATATAGCAATGTAAATGGTAAAAATATGCATGTGTATTGTGAAAGTAAAGATATGGGCAAAACAACCTTTAATGTTGGAATTATTGATTATGAAAATGGCCATTTTAAAATGGTTGTAAATTTTAGACATCCAGAAAATTGTGATGTAGATAAAACAATTGAAAAGATTCAACAATGTTCACCTCTTTTAATAAGAGTTGATAGTAAAACACCTTATCTTTATTTTGATCCTAATAAAACTGATTTCATTAAAGAACTTTATAAAGTTTATGTAGAAGAAACAGGTGATACGACACATAAACCAATGGCAATTGGTGGTGGAACTTATGCTAAAGAAGCTAAAAATACAGTTGCTTTTGGAAGTTGCTTCCCAGGTAAAGTTGACCATATCCATGAAGAAAATGAAAAGATTGATTTAGAAGATTTTTATTCTTCAATGCCAATTTATGCTCATGCAATTTATGCTTTAGGTAACTTAAAGAATGAGAAGTAGATTTAAGCCATGGGCTATTGAGTATTTAAAAACAAATACTAAAAATGAATTTTTTCTAAATGATGATATTGTAGAAGAAGAAAAGATTCTTTCTTTTATAAAAGAAAAAGATACTTATTTAGAAATTGGTCCAGGGAGAGGTCAATTTATTCTTTCTATGGCTTCAAAATTTCCAAATTATAATTTTTTAGTAATTGAACTTGATAAATCAATAGCCGGAACGGCCTTAAAAAAGATCGATGAAGCTAATTTAACTAATGTTCGTTTAATTGCTGGAGATTTTTATAAACTTTCTAAAATCTTAAAAAAAGACTTATTTTGCGGGGTTTTTTTAAATTTTAGTGATCCATGGCCTAAAAAAAGACATGAAAAAAGAAGACTAACATCTCCTAATTTCTTAGTTGAATACAGTAAGGTTTTAAAAGAAGGTGCATGTATTTTTTATAAAACAGATAATGATCTTTTCTATGAATATTCATTAGATAAATTTAAAGAGTATAAATGGGAAATCATTTATCAAAATGAAGATTATGAATCGGCAAGTGAAAATTTTGATGCTTTAACAGAATTTGAAAATCGCTATAAAAGTGAAGGCATAAAAATTAAAAGATTAATTCTTAAAAATACAAAAGAGACAATTAAAGAAGTCATAAAAGAAGAAGGCGAATAGTCTCTTTCACATTTGCAAAAGAAAAGACTGCCGCACACTATGAGAGGCAGTCTTTTCTTTTAATTCTTTTACTAATTATTTATTTTCAGTAGCTTCTTCTTCAAGAACATCTTGCTTATTTTTTTCTTCTTTTTTGATATCAATATTGCCTTTAATTCCAGCAATAACACAAGCAAGAATAGCAGCAACTACAAAACTTATTGCACCATTTAAGAAAATATTTAACCCGCCACTAATTTCAACAACTGAAGTTAATGTATAAATTGGTTTTGCATAATTTGTGTATAAATATTCAGTTGTTAATTGTAATTGTTCAGTATAAGTAGTTAAGTTTGTTGTAATCGTATCAAGTTGTTTGAGAAATGTACTGTCTGGTTCAGGTTCTTTATAATCTTGTCCTTGTTCACTTTTAGTTCCAAGTTCAATTTTCCCTTCCAAAATACTCATATCATTGTAGCCAAGCTTTTTGGCAAGAGTCTCAATTCTACTATATAATTTTGAATTTTCTGTTGTTAATTCGTATATAGCTGTTAAAAAATCGTTAGGTGTAGAAATAATTGTGCTGCCGCTATTTGTGATTTTATCCCATTCGGTTTGCAAATTATTAATTTGTGTTGAATTAAAATTATATTCAGCAACTAAACGTTTAAGTTCGCTATCAAGTTGAGCAATTTCGTTATCGTTAATAGATTTAACATATTTCTTTTCGGTAGCTAATGTTTGAAGGGATGAGAGATTATTTGTGGTAAAAAATGATTTAATTGATGTTAAAGTTTGAGTAATTGTTGAAGTGTTATTTTTATCAGTATAAGCATTACGACCAAAAACTGAACTTAATTCTTCATAATTTTCAATGACAAGGTCTCTTTGAAGAATCAAATAATCTATTTGGTCTTCATAAGTTAAGCTAACATCAGCAAGTGTTAAATTAGATTCAAAATCAATTGCATCATATAAAGAATTAGCAAGGTTGTTTGGAGCATCAAGAACATCTTTTAAGAAGTTCTTAGCTTGAGTTTCGTTATCAAAATAAGAAGCAGAGCATTGAATAGAAACATAATTTGGTAAATCAACAGTTACTGTTTCACCATTTTCATTTGTAGCTTGTCCTGTTAATAAAGAAACTGATATAGCATTATTTTCAAGCATCTTATCGATGTCGATATTAGCATATTCTTCTTTACTATTTTTAATTGCTTCAAGCTGTTCTGGTTCAATCATTGTACGGTAATCAAAAGTTGTTCCGTTAGGATATAAACCTTCAGTTGACCCTTTAAATTGATAAGTGACTGACCCAGTATAAATTTGATTTGGTTTTGTGTATAAATAGTGAATTCCAAAAACGCCAAGTACAAGAATAACGATAAAACTTACTCCAAGAGTAATTTTAGCGTGCCAGATTTTCTTAAATATATCTCCAATCGAGATTCCTTCTTTTTCTTCTTCGACAATTTCAATATCTTTATTTTCCATTAGCTGTCTCCATTAATAAATCTATTATAATGAAATTTGCCTTTTACGTATATATTTATGTTTTTTTCTGGCTGTTTGGTAGCGTTATTTAACGGTCAAAAAGCTAAATTAAACATCTATTTATTTTCTCTATTTGATGATGAATTTTAAGTGAGTAATAAAAACAAATATGAATGACTATAGCCTTATTTATAGTTCTTTATATTATTAAAGATATATAAAATCTTAATTTAAAGAGAAGGTAAATTAGGCTATAATACATAGCGCGCATGGAGGCTAGTTTATGAATAGATATGCTTTATTTTATAACTATAAAACAATTGGTGATGTTTTACTTATTGTTTTTAAACCTTTAGAAATTCCTGATGAAGTTAATAAACTTGATGATGTAGTTGTCTTAAAAAAGAATAATGAAATCATTGGTATTAATATTTTTAATATCTCTAAGATTATGAAAATTAAAGCTAATGGCTATCTTCCTATAGTTGATGATAAGGTTTTAAGTGTTATCAATCATATTTTAGAGAATCATGGAGTAAAGCCTCTTGAAAAATTAGAAAATAGTGGATTTAAAGTCGCTCAAATTGTTGAAATTGAAGAGCATCCTGAAAGCGATCATCTTCACATTTGTAAGGTTGATGTTGGTCACTCTGATTATCTTGAAATAGTTTGTGGAGCTTTTAATGCTCGCAAGGATTTAAAGTGTGTTTGCGCTTTACCATATACTTTTATGCCAAGTGGTCGTCAGATAATTCCAGGCAAACTTTTAGGTGTTGAAAGTTATGGGATGCTTTGTAGTGGTCGAGAACTTGCTTTAGATGGTTATGAAAATAAAAGAGGTTTATTAGAACTTGATGATAAATATAAGGTTGGGGATGACTTCTTTTCCTACTAATTTTTAAAGTTTTGATGACTCTTTTGAGTGTCATTTTCATTCATTTTCATAAACTAAAAAATCGCTTTAAAGGCTAAAATATTTGCATTTTAAAGCGATTTTTCTTTACTTAATTCATTTTAATAGGTAATGTATGGGTATAGCGAATGAAAAAATTTTCATTTTGCAAATTTAAGTAAAAAGAAAGGAGCTTGAGAGTGGAGAATTTAAAAGAACGAGTTACGATTTATGAAGTTGCCAAAGCAAGCGGTGTATCGTTGGCCACTGTCTCACGTGTTATGAATGGTAGTGGGACGGTTAGAGAAGACACTAAGAAGAAAGTTATGTCAGTTATTAAGAAACTCGGATATAAACCAAGTGGACTTGCTCAAGCTTTAGCTACAAATAAAACAACTAATATCGGAGTTATTATTCCTAGTGCTAATTATGTTTATATTGCCAATATGTTAAATGGCATTACTGATGTTTGTAAGAAGAATGGTTTTACAGTTATTTTATATACTACGTCACATAGTAGAGAAGATGCATTAGGCTGTCTTGAAAGAGTTATTAAATCACATGTTGATGGAGTTATTGTATTTGATGATGAACTTGATGGAGAAGATTTAGAAGTCTTTAATTCATATAGCGTTCCAGTAATTGATGTAAACAATTCAATTACTGCAAGTAAAATCGGTTGTATTCCATTTGGCTATGAACATTTAATTAAACACATTATTGAAGATAATTTTATTAAAGGCGATAAAAAGATGACTTTCCTTCATGTTCACAATGCAGGTCGCTTATTATCAAGAGTTGAAAATCAATTCATTAAAGTACATTTAGAGAATGACCGTGAATATAACATTATGAACTGTGATGATTCATATCAAAGAACATATCAAGATTTTATGGATCGCTTTAAACAAAAAAGAAAAGAATATGTAATTGCTTATCGTGATTCAATTGCAGCTGCAGTTTTAAATGCAGCGACAGATAGTGGTTTAAGGGTTCCAGAAGATGTTGAAGTTCTTTCAATTATTGGCACGAAATATTCATCGATTCTTCGTCCACAAATTTCAAACTTACATATCAACTTCCAAGAAGTTGGAAAAAGAGCAATGTATATGTTAATTGATTTAATTAATGGAACGCTCATTGAAAAAGAATATAAGTTTGAAAGTGAATATATTAAAAAAGATTCAACATTATTTTAAAGGAGCAAGTTATGGATTTTTATGATGAATATATAAGAACAGTAGTTGATTACCCAATTAAAGGAATTAAATTTAGAGATATTACTCCTTTACTTGCAAATGGTGATGCTTTTCATCAAGTTATAATGGATTTAAATAAAGAACTTCCAAGTTATGAAAAGCGGGACAAAATTATTGCTGCTGAAAGTCGTGGATTTATTTTTGCCGCTCCTCTTGCAAGTTATAATAACAAAGGCTTAGTTCTTGCTAGAAAAGCTGGCAAGTTACCTCTTGTTGGCTATCGTGAGACTTATAAGCTTGAATATGGTGAAGCAACAATTGAGATTCCACTTGATGCAATTAAAAAGGGTGACCGTGTAATTATTATGGATGATCTTATTGCAACTGGCGGAAGTGCTAAAGCGATGGTTGACCTTGTTCGTCAAGCCGGCGGCATTCCAATTATGGGATTATTCTTAATTGAACTTAGAAGTTTACAAGGCTATAAAAAGCTTGGAATTCCAGTAATTTCAATTGTTAATTATGGACTTCATGCTAACGATTTACTTCAATTAGAAGGTGAAAAAGAAGACATGGCTAAATTCGTTAAAAAAGTTGATGAAGAAGAAATAGAAGTTGAGTTTTCTGATAAAAGCCATGCAAAAGTCCACAAAAATAAAATTATTTCTGTAGTACAAGTTGGAAAGGATGGTAGATTAACCTACATAAAATATAGGGATTAATTATGATTAACGTTATTGATGATTTAAATTATAGAGGTTTAATAAAAGAATATTCTAACGAAGAAAACGTCCACAAATTATTTGAGAGCAAACAAACAATTTATTGTGGATTTGATCCAAGTGCATCCAGTATGCATATTGGAAATTTTGTTATGATTTCTATTTTAATGCGCCTTCAAAGAGCAGGTCATAAAATTATAGCTCTTGTGGGTGGCGGAACTGGAATGATTGGAGATCCTAGCGGAAAAAGTAAAGAAAGAAATCTTTTAACTCCAGATAAAGTTCAGGAAAATACTAACGCTATTAAAAAGCAACTTGAGCGCTTTATTGATTTATCGGACCCAGAAAAAGGAATGATTTTAAATAATTATGACTGGCTTGGGAAAGTTTCACTTTTAGAGTATTTAAGAGATACTGCAAAATTCTTCCCAGTTAACTATATGTTAAGTAAAGATATCGTTAAATCTCGACTTGATGCTGGTATTTCTTTAACTGAATTTTGCTATATGACTCTTCAAAGTTATGATTTCAAATATCTTCATGATAAATATGGTGTCAATATTCAAATTGGTGGCAATGACCAATGGGGTAATTTAACTGCTGGACTTGATTTTATTCGTAAAACTGAAGGCGATGAAGAAAAAGTTGAATGTATGACCGCTCATCTTATCACAAGAAGTGATGGTAAAAAGTTTGGTAAAAGTGAAGATGGAGCCTTATTCCTCGATCGTAATTTAACCTCACCATATAAACTTTATCAATTCTTTATAAATCAAAGTGATGAAGATAGTGTTAAATACTTAAAAGTTTTCACTTTCCTTCCTAAAGAAGAAATTAATGAAATTGAAAAAGAACATTTGGCCAATTTAGGAGCTAGAATTGCTCAAAAACGTTTAGCTTATGAAGTTGTTAAAATTGTTCATAGTGAAGAAGATGCAGAAGAAGCTAAAAAGATGAGCGAAGTTTTATTTTCAAATAACTTCTCTTCTTTAAAAGAAGAAAGCTTAAAAGAACTTTTCGCTAACTCTAAAATTGAAGTTAAAGAGAAAATGAAACTTGAAGATTTGTTAATCTTTATTAAAGCTGCTAGTAGTAAAAGAGAAGCTCGTGAATTTATCAAAAATAATGCTGTTAGTGTTAATGGAATAAAAATTAACGATGCATTAAAAGAATTTGATAAAGAAGACGCTTTATTTAATAAATATTTAGTTGTTAAAAGAGGTAAAAAGAATTACTACTTAGTCGAAATTGCTTATTAATATGACTAAACTTAAAAAGATAGATTATTTTGTTATTTCTTTATTTACGATTATTGAGATAGCTTTATATCTATCTTTTTTATTTATTGATAAAAATATAATTAAGAGCGATCTTGATTCAAGTTTTTTAAAGTATTTAGGGATTATATGTGCTTTGCTTTTTTCTTTTTATTCACTTTTTAAAAAGAAAAAAGCAATAAATCTTTTTATCCCTCTAGCCTTAATATTTACCTTAATAAGTGATTATTTTTTACTTTTTAACAAAGAAACTTCTTTATATGTATATGGATTAATCACTTTTATCATTACGCAAGTTATTTATTTTTGTTTTATTTATGCTATTAGAAAAAGAAGAAGTGAATTTCTTATAAATCTTATCATCCGTATTTTATTAAGTTTATTTGCTCTTTTGCTTGCTTATTATTTAAATTATTTTGATACTTTAACAGTGCTAGCTCTTCTTTATTTTGTTGAGTTAGTTTCTAATTTTATTTATTCAATTGCGTTAATAAAAGAGGACAAAAAGTATTTTCTTTTCTCTTTAGGTCTTCTTTTATTTATTGCTTGTGACATTAATGTTGGTTTAAATAATGTCCATTTAATCGAAGGGATTGACTACACTTTAGTTAATTTTTTAATGCGGATGTTTTATTTACCAAGTCAGGTTTTACTTTCTTTAACCAGTATTATAGTTGATAAAAAAGATATCAGATTTATTTAAAAACCTTGCAAATCCTTAATCAATTCTGTTTTTATAATCAAAAATTAATTTATTTATTGTAGTAAAAACTACTTTCTTTTACCATTTCAGCGCTTTCTTTACCATTTAAAGTTTCAAGTAGTAAAAGAGCAAATTCAATTGTTGCCATAGGGCCTTTTCCGGTAATAAGTTTATGATCTTTTACGGCATAATGATCGATATATGTACCATTAAAATCTTCATTCATCGAGTTAAAACATGTGTAACTTTTACCTTTTAATAAACCTAGATGACCAAGTAAAGTAGGAGCAGCACAAATTGCTCCAATGTATTTATCGTTATTAAAGAAATATTTAATGATATTTAAAAAGTCATTATTTCTTTCGAGTTCTTGATATTGAGGGCCACCCGCAATAAAAAGACAATCATAATCATTTAAATTAGCTTCTTTATAATTTTTTAAATCGGTAATTTTAATATTATGAGCACCAGTTAATGTTTCTTCATGAAGTGAAAAAATATCAACTTTAACGCCACCTCTTCTTAAAATATCGACTGTTCCTAAAGCTTCAATCTCTTCGAAATAATTTGTTAATATTAATAAAACTTTCATATTTAATTCCTTTTTAATTAATTATAAGGCATTAAAAGTTTAAATTTTATTTTTTTGTGCTTAATAAGAAATATCTTGAGTGTCCACTTAAGGTTTATAAATATTAATATTTATAAGTAAGGATAAATTTTGCTATATTTATAGGCGACAAGGAGAAAACTATGCAAGTAGAATCAAAGATTATTCAAGGTTTAATGAGATTAAAAGATTTAACTGAAGATGATTTATATAAATTAATTCGTTTTGATTTAGATAATGGAGTTAAATATTTTGATATAAGTGATATTTATTTAGATGGAGAAGCTGAAAGAAAACTTGGAGCTGTTCTTTTAAAACATCCTGAACTTAGAAAAGAAATGTTTATTCAAACTAAATGTGGAATTGTCAAAGAAAGAGATGAAGATATTTCTTATTATGATTTAAGTTATGAACATATTTTAGAATCAGTTGATAAATCTTTAAAAAGAATGCATCTTGATTATGTTGATTCTTTGCTCCTTCATCGTCCAGATATTTTTATTGAAGCACATGAAGTAGCTCGTGCTTTTGCAACCTTATCTCAAGAAGGTAAAGTTAGACATTTTGGTGTTTCTAATTTCCCTCATGAAATCATGAAATATTTATATGATCACACTAACATTCCAATGGAAATTAACCAACTTCAATTAGGTTTAGGTCATCTTTCATTAGTTAATGAAGTTTTTAATGTCAACATGAATAATAGTGAAGGAATTGAGAGAGCTGGTGAGTTATTCTTCTTTATTAAAAGACATGGCATTGTTTTACAGTGCTGGTCACCTTATCAAGTAGGCTTTTTTGGCGGGAGCATTTTTTCCGATCCTCGTTTTAATGAAGTAAACTCTTATATGGAAGAGCTTGGCAAGAAATATGGTGTATCAAAATGTGCGATTGCTACCGCGTTTTTATTAAAACTTGGTGATAATATACAAGTTATTACTGGTTCTACAAATATTGATCACGTTAAAGAAAGTATTGATGGTAGTAAAATTACTTTAACAAAGGCTGAATGGTATACATTATTTAGAAAAACTGGAAATTTATTACCATAATAAGATTAAATTAAATGCGAAAACCCTGCAAATCCTTAATGAATTTGCAGGGTTTCTTTATTTATCAAGCTTTTAGTTACTCTTCAGGAGCTTGTTTTTTAATATCGATTTTTATATCAAACGGATTGTATTTAATTTTTAAATCACGAACAAGAAGTCTTAAACCATCATTAGAACAACTAGCAAATTCAATTGCAATAATTAATTTTTTAACTCCATCAATTGTTGTTTCGCTTAAAGAAGCAGTTCTAATATTATAGGAATAAGATTCAATAACTTTAGCAATTTCATCATAAGTTAATTTAGAATCTTCATCTAAATAAATAAAGACTTTACTAGAGTTACGATTAGCTTTAATCTCAACTTTATAGAATAAAAAGAGACAAAGATAAGTAGCGATTGCGCCTAAAATAGCAATGACAAAATTTCCAGATCCACAAGCAAGACCTATAGCCATTGAAACCCATAAAGTAGCAGCGGTTGTTAATCCTCTAATAGCTCCTTTATTTTTAATAATAACTCCAGCACCAATAAAACCAATTCCTGGAGCAACACTTGCGGAAAGACGCATTGTTTCAAAATTAGTTTCAGTTGCTCCAATTGCATAAATTGAAAGTTGCATTATTACGCAGCTGCCAATACCTAAAAGGATATGAGTTCTAAATCCAGCATTATGACCTTGAGCTTCTCTTTGATAACCAATGATTCCTACAAGAATAATACAAAGAATGATGGAGATTAAACAAAGCAAGAAATTTCCCCATCCATTAGATCCCCATAATTCATTAAAAAATCTTATAATTTCTCTATCAATTGTAGTAACGGCTCCTGAAGAGAAGTCGTTCGCTTTTTGTGTTGCGAAAACCTCTAACGTATCTAACATTTTCGACTCCTATATATTTTCTTTGGTGAAAATTATTGTACCTTAAAACACATACAAAATAAAGGAATATTGTTTATTAAAACCGCAAAAGTAGACGATTTTTATGTTTTGAAGATTTAATTATTCTAATAATAATTAAGGTAAGAGAACAATAACAAGATCTCATTTAAAAAATGTATCTATATATTTGTATGGCTTTTTAAGAACTGCTTCGAATAGATATAAGATTTTCAAGAAATTTTACTCGTCTCTTTTTTGCGTAAAAAGATATTAAACTTTAACTTTTAAAGTTATATAATTATCAAAGATTAAGGAGAATTATTTTTTTATGTCAGAAGTAAAGAAAACAATGCTTAGTGTCGATGGTAATACTGCAGCTGCCTTAATGAGCTATAACTTCACTGAAGTTGCTGCTATTTTCCCAATTACTCCATCTTCACCAATGGCAAACTATGTTGATATTTACGCCTCCCAAGGTAAGAAAAACTTTTTTAACAGCACAGTTAAAGTTTGTGAAATGCAATCTGAGGCTGGCGCTAGTGGTGCTTTACACGGCGCTTTAAATGGTGGTGTTTTATCAACAACATATACCGCAAGCCAAGGTTTACTCTTAATGATTCCAAACATCTATAAATGGTGTGGTGAATTATTACCAGCAGTTTTACATGTTAGTGCAAGAAGCTTAGCTACCAGAGCTCTTTCAATTTTTGGTGATCACCAAGATGTTTATTCAATTAGACAAAGTGGTATCGCTATGATTTGCTCTGATTCTGTTCAAGAAGTTGCTGATCTTGCTTCTGTTGCTCACCTTGTTGCAATTGATGCTGAATATCCAGTCTGTCATTTCTTTGATGGATTTAGAACTTCACACGAAATCCAAAACGTTGAATTTTTAGCTGATGAAGAATGGAAGAAACTTGTTCCATGGGATAAAGTTAAAAAATTCAAAGAAAGAGCTTTAAATCCACACGGACACGCTGTTACAAAGGGTGGCGCTGAAAACGATGATATCTACTTCCAAGGTAGAGAAGCTCAAAATAAACACTTTGATAACGTTCTTCCAGTTGCTGAAAAATACTTCAAGAAAGTTAGTGAATTAACTGGTAGAGAATATGCCCCATTTGTTTATTATGGTGCTCCAGATGCAGAAAAAGTAATTATTGCTATGGGTTCTGTAAATGAAACAGCTTATGAAGTTGTCACTGATTTATGGAAGAACAAAGGTCAAAAGGTTGGTATGATTAGAGTCCACCTCTTTAGACCATTCTCAGCAAAACACTTAGTTGCTTGTATTCCTTCAACTGTTAAAGAACTTGCTGTCTTAGATAGAAGTAAAGAATTAGGTAGTGTTGGAGAAGCTTTATATGAAGATGTCTGCTCCGCATTAGATCTTGAAGGAAGAACCGGAATTAAAGTTATCGGTGGAAGATATGGATTATCTAGTAAAGATACTCAACCAAAACACATTAAATCTGTCTTTGATTGGATGTTAAGTGGAAAAGAACATCATAATTTCTCAGTTGGTATTAATGATGATGTTACCTTCCTTTCAATTCCTGTTGATGAAGATTACGAAATTAAACATAACTACACATCCTGCTTATTCTATGGATTAGGTAGTGATGGAACTGTTGGTGCTAATAAATCATCAATTAAGATTATTGGTGATGCTACACATCAATATGCTCAAGCTTACTTTGCTTATGACTCCAGAAAATCTGGTGGTGTTACAAGAAGCCACTTAAGATTTGGTAAAGAACCAATTCATTCTACATATTATGTTGAACATGCTTCATTCATTTCATGTTCACTTGATACTTATGTCTTTAGATTTGATATGTTAAAGAACCTCAGTGATGGTGGTACATTCTTACTCAACACTGATATGGATGATGAAACATTAATCAAATCCTTACCAAATAGAGTTAAATGGCAACTTGCTACAAAACATGCCAAATTCTATGTTATCGATGCTAACAAGATTGCTAGCGAAATCGGTATGGGAAGACATACAAATACAATCTTACAAAGTGCTTTCTTCTACTTAAATCCACAAATCATGCCATATGCTGATGCAAATACATGGATGAAGAAACTTGCCTTAAAGACTTATGGTAGAAAAGGTCAAGATGTTGTTGAACTTAACTACAAAGCTATCGATAAAGGTACAGAAGGCTTAAGAGAAGTTAAAGTCGATAGCGCTTGGGCTAAATTACCATATAACAGAGAAAGAACATTAACTGGTGATGACTATTTCGATAGTTATGTTGATCTTGTTAATACTCTTGATGGTTATGATATTCCAGTCAGCAAATTCACTGAATATGAATTACTCGATGGTACTATGAGAGAAGATGTTACTTTCATGGAACAAAGAGGTATTGCTGATAGAGTCCCAGAATGGAATAAAGATTATTGTATTCAATGTAATACCTGTGCATTTGTCTGCCCACATACAACAATTAGACCATTCTTATTAACTGATGAAGAAATCAAAAATGGTCCAAAAGGACTTGCTGATTCAGTAGTTGATGTTAAACCAGCAAAACCAGGCTTAAAATACATTATTCAAGTTTCACCAAAGAACTGTGTCGGATGTGGTCTTTGTGTTAAAGAATGTCTTGCAAATGCTGCCGCAAGAAAAGCTGGAAACGATCACTTCGCATTAAAACTTGTTGAAGCTAAATCACAATTTGATAAAGAAGAATACGCTCAATACTTATATAAACACACTGAATATAAAGCTGATAAATTCCCTGTTACAACAGTTAAAGGTGCTGCATTCTTAATGCCTTATATGGAAGTCAGCGGAGCATGTGCTGGATGTGGTGAAACTCCATATTACAACTTACTCTCAAGATTATTCGGTAAAGATTTATTAATTTCTAACGCAACTGGTTGTTCCTCAATCTATTGTGGTTCAACTCCATTAACTCCATTTGTTAATGATAAGAATGGAAATGGTGTTGCTTGGGCTAACTCCTTATTTGAAGATAACGCAGAAAATGGTTATGGTATGAGACTTGCTACCGACTATAAACTTGCTAATATCTGCAGAATCTTAAATGCTGGATTAGAAAGTGATAAGGTTAGCGATGAACTCAAAGCTACAATTAAAAACTATCTTGCTAACATCAAGAATAAAGATGAAGCTAGAAAGATCATTCCTGAACTTGTAAAAGGTGTTGAAGCTTCTAAAGATGAAGCTATCAAAGAAGTCCTTAATTATAAACAAGACTTACTCGATAAGAGTGTTTGGATTGTTGGTGGTGATGGCTGGGCATATGATATTGGCTATGGCGGACTTGATCATGTCTTAGCTAGTGAAGATGATATCAACGTTATGTGTCTTGATACTGAAGTTTACTCCAATACTGGTGGTCAAGCTTCTAAATCATCACAAACTGGTCAAATCGCTCAATTTACTGCTAGTGGTAAAAAGACCAGCAAGAAGAACCTTGCTTTAATGGCAATGGCTTATGGTAATGTCTATGTTGCTCAAGTTGCTTTAGGTGCTAACATGATGGCTGCAATTAAAGCCTTCAAAGAAGCCGAAAGTTACAACGGACCATCCTTAATTATCTGCTATGCTCCATGTGTTAACCATGGTATTAAAGGTGGTATGGTCAACTCTATCGAAGTTGAAAAAGAAGCAGTCGCTTGCGGTTACTTCACAACCTTCAGATATGATCCAAGACTTGTTGCTCAAGGAAAACCTGGCTTACAACTTGATTGCAAAGAACCAGACTTCACTAAGTTAAGAGAGTTCATTATGAAAGAAACAAGATACTCTCAACTTCCAAAGATCAACCCAGAAGAAGCAGAAGCATTATTTGAAAAGAATGAAAAATGCGCTCGCGAAAGATGGGAAAGAATCAAAAAGTTCGGTCTTTAATATCTTATAAGTAAAAGCAAAATAACAGCCACGAATTTCGTGGCTGTTTTTATGTGGATAAAGTTCTCTTTAGATATTTATGTATTTAAATTTGGTAAGTCATTCAACTAATCTCTCGCTAAATAAAGAGTTAGTTTAAAAGGCAAACTTTCTAAGAGTAGAGTAGGAAAAAGTGGCTCCGATAGGTTACGGTATTTTATCTAAGTCTATTAATTTTTAGACAAAAAGCCTGCAATTCTTTAATTATTTTTTAGATTTACTTAAATATCAAGGTTAGATTAATAATTAATTAAAACAAAAACCTCGCCTGAAATAGGCGAGGTTTAGAGTTAAAAAGAAAACAAATTAATCAACATTAATTAATTCATACTCACGACTGCCATAACCGATTTTAGCAGCAGTTTCGATTGTATGAATACCATGACGAGATTCAACTCTTTCAATAAAATGATCTCTTCCTGGATCTTTTGAACTATAAATTAAATCAATACAAGCTTGATCAATTGCAATTGGATCAGTTGAAGCTAAAATTCCAATATCTTTCATACATGGATCTTCAGCAATTGCGCAACAATCACAATCAACTGATAAATTCCTCATAACGTTTATATATAGGATTTTTTCATCAAAATATTTAACGACACTTCCGGCAGCATCAGCCATAGATTCAAGAAAACTATCTTGTTCAGCGTCAAATCCAACTTTTGTATCGCCAGCTCCATGAATATAGAGTTTTCCATATCCGGATGCGCAGCCAATTGATAATTGTTTTAAAGCGCCTCCAAAGCCTCCCATTGGATGACCTTTAAAGTGAGAGACGATGAGCATTGAATCATATTTATCAAAATCTTTTCCGATGTAATTCTTTTTAATACGGACACCATTAGGAATATCAAGTTCAATATCAGGACCACTAGCATCTAATAAATCCATTTTAAAAGTGGTGTTCCAACCATGATTTTTTAATAAGTTTAAATGCTTTTCAGTGGTATTTCTTTCTCCATCATAAGCTGTGTTACATTCAACAACTGTACCATGGACATATTCAACAATTTCTTTTAAATAATCTGGACGGAGATAGTTTTGATTTCCTTCTTCACCAGAATGAATTTTAACCGCAACATTTCCTGTTAATTTCTTATCTAAAAGATTTAAAAGTTTAACAAGACTATGTGATGATAAATCTTTTGTAAAATAGACTTTTGATTTAGGCATAACATTCTCCTTTTCGTATTTATTTAAAAACAAAACTAATTATCTTTCAATTGAAAATAACATAGTGTCAGTTATTATTTTATTTCAATTTCATACCAATTCTTTTTATTTTCTTTATAATAATTGAAGAGGTATCGCTATGAGAATTATATCTTTTAATGTTAATGGTATTAGAGCAATTTTAAATAAGAATTTTGAAAATGATTTTAAAGAGTTAAATGCTGATGTATTTTCTTTAAATGAAACAAAATTAAACGATGATATTCATAAAGAATTCCCTTTTAAACCTGAAGGATATGAGGTTTATTTTACAAATTCAACTGTTAAAAAAGGTTATAGTGGGGTTGCAGTTTTTACTAAAATACATCCATTAAGTGTTCATTATGGATTACTTGAGAATAAATATGATGATGAAGGAAGAGTAGTTACTCTTGAATTTAATAATTTTTATTATGTAGCATGTTATGTTCCAAATAGTGGAGATGAATTAAAGCGACTTGATTTTAGAATGGTCTTTGAAAAAGATTTAGTCGCTTATTTAAATAGCTTAAAAGAGAAAAAAGCTGTTGTTTATGCTGGAGATTTAAATGTAGCTCATGAAGAGATTGATTTAAAAAATCCTTCAACAAATCATCATAATGCAGGTTTTACTGATGAAGAAAGAAACGCTTTTTCAAATTTATTAAATAATGGATATATTGATACTTTCCGTTATTTATATAAAGATAAAGTTCAATATTCTTGGTGGAGCTATAGAATGAAGGCTAGAGAAAGAAACGCTGGTTGGAGAATTGATTATTTTGTTGTTTCAGCAAATATAATAGATAAGGTTAAAGATTCAAAAATATTAAATGAAATTTATGGGAGTGATCATTGCCCAGTTGAACTTGATATCGATTTAGATTAATTATGAAAAAAGTAATAACTGCTTTAGAAGCTAAAGAAAATGATGCTTATACTATTTCTAACTTTACTCTTTCCATTGACCTAATGGAAAAAGCTGGAGAAATGTCTTTTAAACTTATTAAAGAAAAGATTAAAAAAGAGGATAAGATTTTAATAGTAGCAGGAGGAGGTGGAAATGGAGGAGATGGCTTAGTTATTGCTCGTTATTTATTTAACGAAAACTATGATGTTTCTATCCATTTAGCTTCCAATCATTTAAAAGAAGAAACAAGTATTAATCTTAAGCGTTATTTAGGTAAGGTTATTGATAATCTTGATACATATTTAAAAAAAGATAAACCAAGCATTATAATTGATGCTCTTTTTGGGGTTGGTTTATCTACTAAAATCAAAGATAGTTATATTGAATTAATTAATAAATTAAATCAAGTTAACGCTTATAAAGTTAGTATTGATATTAATAGTGGACTTGATGCAACAAGTGGTTTAAATTTAGGCACTTATTTTAAAAGCGATTTAACAATTACGATTGAAGATTTAAAAAGTGGCTTATTTTTAAACGATGGTAAAGCTGCTTATAAGGAATTAAAAGTAGTTAGTATTGGAATAAAGCCTGCAAAAAGTGAGTATTTTCTTCATATTTTAGAAAAAGAAGATATTAAATGCTTATTTAAAAAACGTGATGAAAATTCAAATAAAGGGAGTTATGGGCGAGTTGCTTTGCTTGGTGGATCAAAATTAACTCCTGGAGCTTTATTACTTTCTTATAATGCTTTAGCAAGCTTAAGATGTGGAGTTGGCTATGCTTTAGTTGGTATACCTAAATCTTTATATAATATCTATGCTTTAAAAAATGAAGAAAATATTTATGCTTTATTTAATGATAAAGATGGAAATATTCTTTTTGATGAAGAAAATTTAAAAAAACTTCTTAACTATTCTGCTATTTTAGTTGGCCCAGGAATTGGCACTAGCGAAGAAGTATATAAAATCATTAGCTATTTAATTTTAAACTTTAAAGGTAATTTAGTTTTAGATGCTGATGCATTAAATTCTTTAGCTAAATATGGAGTTGATATTTTAAAAAAGAAGGTATGTAATTCCATAACTTTAACGCCTCACATTAAAGAGTTTTCTCGTTTATCTAATCTAGAAATTAATGTTATTTTAAGCAATTCAGTAGAGATTTGCAGGGATTTTGCTAAAAAATATGGTGTTATAGTTAACTTAAAAAATAATGTTAGCGTGATTAGTGATGGAATAAATTCTTATTTAAATATTACTGGTAATGCTGGACTTGCAAAAGGTGGAAGTGGAGATGTATTAAGTGGCATAACTCTAGGCTTATTAAATAAAAATGATCATCTACTTTTAAGAGTTGCTAGTGCTGCTTATTTATTAGGTTTAAGTGCTGATTTAGCAAAAGAAAAAATTAATGAATATTCTTTACTTGCTAGAGATGTTGTTGATTTTCTTCCACAAGCAATAATTTCAATAGTAGAAAAAGATAATAACTAGTCTATTTTGTTTTTCTATTTATTGTTATTTTAAGAGAACATTTAAAATTTTTTGGTTATGAATTTTTCTAAAAAACAAATTATAAATACGTTTAATAGGATCAAAAAACATCTTGATTAACCAAGATGTTTTTAAGAGCTATTTCTTTTTAGTTTTCGAAAGTTTGTTTTTAAACGCTTTCTTTACTTTCCTTTTGTTACGTTTACTTAGTTTTGTAAAGATTACAACTAAAATAATTAAAACAAGAAGAATAATTGCGACGCCAATTACAATTTGTAAGGTAGAGAAAGTAATATTAATGTTAATTTTATTTGAAGTAACTTTAACTCCGTCATTAGTTGTAGCGACTGCATAAAATTCTTGGCTTCCAAAACTAAATAAAGTATCGCCTTCTTTTATTTCACTATCACCTAAATAATAAGTAATTGAAGCTTGATGAATCTGAGTACCATCATCTAATAAAGTTGAGGTGATTCCTTTTAAAGAAAAATTATCTAAGAAATTGTAATTTGTTTTAAATCCGCTAGTTGCTTCAATTTTAAAAGTATAAGAAGAGCCATTAAAATTAGAAAAAGTAATTCCAGTAGAGTTATCAGGATCAAAACAAGCATTTGCCCAATAAGGATAATCTACAAAAGGATTACGGTTTCCTTGAACATTAAAATATATTAAATCGTTTCTTTGAATTTCAAATTCAGAAACAGGATCTTCAATATTCCATTTTAATAAATCATCAAGTTCACCATATGCAACTGGTTTATCTTTGGTATCGATTGGATCAACAGTTACCCCTTTTGATATATTATTTCCTAAAGTAATAGCAGGAGTTTCATCACCATTTCCTAAATCTTCATAATAGTGGTAACGAGCACACATATAAAAGATAGAACGAGCGATATCTCCTTTATCTTTATCTAGAGGCTCAAAAACTTCTGTTCCGTTTTCATTAATTCCTAAATAACCGACTGTTTCTCCTGTAATAGCACTAGTTATAGCTTCGGCCTCATTAGTATTACTAACTTCTCCATAAGGATAACTATTGTGGCCCTCTTGATTACCTTGTCTATCGCCAACATGAAGATTATGAGCATCGCATCCAGCAGTTAAATTTTTATAACCATTGCTATCATCTTCTGAATTAAAACCAAAAGATTTAGGCAAAATATGTTCTCTATCAAAGCCGGCGTTAGTGCCTTTTTTTAATTCAACTGGTCCGCCAGTTAAATCAGGATAGTTAGGGTAATATTTATAAGTAGCATCTTTAGCGTTAAAAGTTGATTCAATATAAATTGGAGAATTTAAATAAAGAACATTAATCCAAATATCGCTAGTTTTAAATTTCCCACTTGCAATTTCTTCATCAGTAAGTGGAGATAAATCATAATTTCTTTCATACAAAGAATAACCATACCAAGCAGTAGAGTTTTTGCCTTCTGTATAACCTGAATTATAGTTAACTTTAACTTGACCTTCTTTAAGAATGTTTTGAAGGCTAGTTAAAAGAGCATCTCCCTTTTGACCTTCCTTTAAAGAAGAATAATAATTTCTTGCATCTTCTTCCGTAAAGCTAGAATAATTGATTGTATCTGAAAGAGGACTAGCCTTATTAATAAGGTTATTTTTTGGAGCAATTGGCAAAATAATAGTAGTAAATGTAGTAAGTGCTAAAAGTAAATTTTTCATACTTACAATTTACTACAATTTTCTAGATTTATAAACAAAAAACCTTGTAAATCTTAACTTATTTTTCAAAAATTAACGATAATTTAAAAAAGTTAAGGAATATATCTATAAGATATATTAATTGTTTACTTGAATGCGCTTTTTTAATAAAATATAACGCATGTGGGGATTAGTTTAAATTCAGGCTTCGTCAACACGATTGCAAAGCAATCCGGTCCTGAATGAGTCAATTTACGAGACCATCATAATATTAAGGAGGGTTTATGGAAGAAAATGAAAAGGTAGCACCTAATACTTCTAGTATAGATAATGCTACGTTAAATGCTGAAACTCTAAGCATCGAAGATGCCGAGAAAACATTCCAAACAAACTTTAAGACGGGTTTAAGTAGTGAAGAAGCCAAAACAAGACTAGAAAAATATGGTCCAAATAAACTTCAAGAAAAGAAAAAGAAGAGCTGGATCAGAATTTTCTTTGAGCAAATGGCTAATCCGATGATTTACGTTTTGTTTGCTGCTATTGCAGTAACCATTGGTATTTCAATTTATGAAACTGTTTTGCAAGGTTTTGACTTTTTAGAGGTTGGTGATTGGCCAGATGTCATTATTATTTTGGCTGTTATCGTTATGAACTCTATTATTGGTACTGTTCAAGAAGTCAAAGCTGAAATTTCTCTTGAAGCACTTAAAAATCTTTCTTCACCAGAAAGTACAGTCTTAAGAGATGGCAAAAGATTTAAAGTTAAATCAGTTGATCTTGTCCCAGGAGATATCGTTATTTTGGAAGAAGGCGATACAATTGGTGCTGATTTACGTTTAATTGAAGCAGTTAATTTAAAAGTTAATGAATCATCTTTAACTGGTGAATCTGTTCCAGTTGAAAAAGATGCTTCGATTACTTTTTCAGATAATGTTGCAATAGGCGATAGAGTTAATCTTGCCTTTATGTCAACTCCAGTAACTTATGGAAGAGGAATTGGTGTTGTTTCTTCAACTGGCATGAATACCCAAATTGGTAAGATTGCTAAAGCTTTAGATAGTGAAGAAGATGTTGAAACACCTCTTCAAAAATCACTCGACAATCTTTCAAAGATTCTTGGTTTAATTACTTTAATTGTTGTTATTGCAGTTTTAGTTGTTGATATTATTTGGATTTTTGTTGAAGGACATGGTAGCGAAGTTGAAGCTTGGATTGAAGCAGTTTTATCTTCAATTGCTTTAGCTGTTGCTGCAATTCCTGAAGGTTTAGCAGCCGTTGTTACAATTGTTCTTTCAATTGGCGTTCAAAGAATGGTCAAAGTTAACACAGTCGTTAGAAAATTACCAAGTGTTGAAACATTAGGTGCAGTTAGTGTTGTTTGTTCAGATAAAACTGGTACATTAACTCAAAATAAAATGACTGTTGTTGAAGCTTATGCTGATGATAAATACTTTGTCAGTGAAGATTTTAAAGAAGAAAATAACGTTTCTGATTTAAAACTTTTAGCTGAAGGCATGTCTTTATGTAGCAATGCAACAGTTGACGAAGGTTTATTTGGTGATCCAACTGAAATTGCTCTTGTTGCTTTTGCAAATCAATTCAATTTACATAAATCATTCCTTGAAGGAAAAACACCAAGAATTGATGAATTACCATTTGATAGTGTTCGTAAAATGATGAGCACCAAGCACAAAAAAGAAGATGGTAGTGTTGTTATTTATACAAAAGGTGCTTTAGATTCAATTCTTGCTCGTACAGTTAAAATTTTAGAAAATGGCGTCGAAAGAGAAATCACACAAGCTGATTTTGATAAAATTAACGCAGCAAATAAATATTTCTCAGATAAAGCTTTAAGAGTTCTTGCTTTATCTTATTCTTCAAAAGATACAATCGATGAAAAAGATTTAGTTTTTGTTGGTCTTGTTGCAATGATTGATCCTGCTAGACCTGAAGCTAAACCTGCTGTTGCTAAATTTAAAGAAGCTGGTATTACAACTGTTATGATTACTGGCGATCACAAAGATACCGCTTTTGCAATTGCTAGAGATTTAGGAATTGTTGAAACAATTGAGCAATGTATGCTTGGAAGTGACGTTGATAAACTTAATGAAGAACAACTTCGTGAAGCTTGCAAAACTACTAGAGTTTTTGCTCGTGTCTCTCCAGAAAATAAAGTCCAAATTGTTAAAGCTTTCCAAGCTAATGGCAATATTTGTGCAATGACTGGTGATGGTGTTAATGATGCTCCTTCTTTAAAAGCTGCTGACATTGGTATTGCAATGGGTATTACTGGAACTGACGTTGCAAAAGGCGCAGCTGATATGGTTTTAACTGATGATAACTTTGCTTCTATTGAAAAAGCAGTTGAAGAAGGTAGAGGAATTTATGCTAACATTAAAAAGACTGTTATCTTCTTATTAAGTAGTAATATTGCTGAAGTTCTTGCAATGTTTGTTATTATTTGTCTTGGACTTCCAGCTCCATTAATTGCAATTCACTTATTATGGGTTAACTTATTAACTGACTCACTTCCAGCTATTGCTCTTGGTATGGATCCACGTGATCCTAATATCATGAGAGAGCAACCTCGTGATCCTAAAGAAGGTATCTTTGCAAGAGGAGGTATGAGAAATACCTTATTATATGGTGCTATTCTTACAATTGGTGTCCTTATTGCCTACTTTAGTTGTGGTTGGTTAAATAACGCTTATTCATTTAATGAGATTAAAGAGTTGTTTGCTAGAGATGAAGTTGCTTTACATCAAGCTCAAACTATGGCCTTTACAACTCTTGCCTTCTCTGAATTATTCCATATGATTGGTATGAGCGATATTAATAGATCATTTGTTCACGTCTTTAAAGATAAGAACTGGATGATGCTTATTGCTTTTGTAGCTGGTATTGTCTTACAACTCTTTGTTATTGAGACTCCAGGGGTACAACAATTATTCTCAACTGCTGATCTTTCCCCAGAAGAATGGTTAATCACTCTTGCTTTCTCGTTCATCCCATTAATTCTTCACGAACTTATTGTTTTATTCCATTTCGTTAGAAGAAAGTTAAATAAATAAGTAATTTTAGTTGTTTACTAAGATTCTCATCTATAAAACATAAATTTCTTTTATGGGGAAAATCGAAATTCTATAAAATCAAGCGGGGACCTTGCGGTTCTCGCTTTTTGCTTTAAGTACTTGAAACATTTGTATACATATTAACTGTTGAGTGAATACTTTTTAGTTTGCATGTGTCTACTTTTAGGTTACCACTACGAAACTCGCTCATAAAATTTGGAATTTTTGAAAAAAGTCGCTCATAAAATTTGGAATTTCAGAAAAAACTCGCTCATAAAATTTGGAATTTTTGAAAAAAGTCGCTCATAAAATTTTATATTTTGCTTTATTTACTAAGAATTAATAGTAAAATTAAAATAGAGGTAATAAAGTGTTTAAAAGAAAAATTCAACAAAAATTGCTTGATTGGGCAAATAAAAGTAAGCACCATCCATTAATTGTTTCAGGATTAAGACAAGTTGGAAAAACAACATCTGTTTTAGAGTTCGCAAAAAAGTATAAAGAAAATGTAGTTTATATTGATTTCAGATCGAACAAAAACGCGCAACTAGCTTTTGATGGAAATTTTGACATTGATGAAATAACAACTTATTTAACAGGAATTATTCCTAATACAAAATTTATTCCATATAAAACAGTTATAATTTTTGATGAAATCCAAGACTGCCAAAACGCTAGAAGTTCTTTGAAATATTTTGAAAAAGATGGAAGGTATGAGGTAATTGCAACAGGTTCTTTACTTGGTGTTAAAGGTTATCACCTTAATGATGAATCCAGAGGAATACCTGTTGGTTTTGAAGAAAACATAGTAATGAAAGCAATGGATTTTGAAGAATTCTTGTGGGCTTTAGGAAAAACAGAAGAGTTAACAAACTATTTAAAAGAGTGTTACATAAAGAAAAAAGCTGTAAATCCAGGTATTTTTGAAGAGATTAACAAACTTTATTTGCAGTATATTGTTGTTGGAGGAATGCCTGAAGTTGTAATGGATTTTGTAAATAATAAAAACTTTCAAAGCACATACCAAATTCAAAAAAACATTTTATTCTCAATGGAAGCAGATTTTGGTAAACATCTTCTAGATGATGGTTCATTCCAAACAAATTTTAAAGAGAAAGAAGTTTTAGAAATGGTCTTTCGATCAATACCATCACAATTATCTAATGAGAATAAAAAATTTATGTATAGTCGAATTGAAGGAAAAATTTCTAATAACGAATACTCTAAGGCTCTCACATGGTTAGAAGATTATGGACTTATTATTAAATCTTATAATTTGAAACGCTTAGAACTACCTTTAAATAGTAATAAAATCGATGATCAATTTAAGATATATTTAGCTGATATCGGTTTACTAGTTGCTATGAATGAGCAAGGTACAATTGCTGACATTCTTACTAATAATTTATACATATATAAAGGCGCAATTTTTGAAAATCTATTTGCTGAAACTTTTAATAAGAGTAATCTTGATTTATATTATTATCGCAAAAGTAGCAGTACATTAGAGATTGATTTTATAAGTAGACGCAAAGGAAAAATTTTGCCTATTGAAATTAAAGCAAGAAATGGTAATAGTAAATCTTTAAAAGAGATTTTAACTAATCCTATTTATGAATGTGAGGAAGGAATTAAATTTTATAATGGCAATGTTTCAAAAATTGATAAATTAATCTCTTTGCCTCATTTTTTTAGTGTCTTTTTTAAAGGAGAATACGAGACAGATTATTGAACTTTTCTCTAAAAGGAAAAAAATTAACTTACTTTAATTACCTTTAAACTTTCTTATAGAAAGATAAAAAATACAAAAAACAAAATATTGAAGTTACTAATAAAGCTAAATGAATTTTTAGCCAGGATAAGCTATTTTTAAATTTCGTTTTTTTCTTTATAGTAAGGTAAATAAGGCAATAAAAAATCTTTCGCCCATAAAGCGAACACTTTTTAATCGGTCTCTTTAATAAGTAAAACTAATTCTTCATCATGCTTTGTTAAATTTTTTTCATTTCGAGCATAAATTTAAATCTCTTTAATAATCTAATTTTAAGTATTTAAGAGTTATAAAAAAAGAAAAGAGACTTCAATGAAGTCTCATAAAGTTTAATTGATATGTGCTAACACATCATAGTAAGTAGTAAAAACATCGATAAACTTTTCAACACCACTTTCATTTCTGTTTGGTCTTTCGTGCATATCGGAGTTTCTTCTACTTACTTTTCTAAATAATTTAGAAAACATAAGTTTAAAACCTCCTTTAATTAATGTCCTATACTTAGGAGTGGTGCCTCCTTTTCTAGGGAACAATAATTATGAACCAAAACTGTAGATTGTCAAGCGGAATGTTTTAAAAAGATTGCGTTTCAAAATTGTAGGCAACAACTTAAAAAGGATTCCTATAAAATATTAATTGGAAAAAAGAAAGGAATCCTTGCGAATATTGTACCAGAAATATTTAAACTTGAATCAAATAAATTTTTAAAAAGATTAAAAAAGTGATTTAGATGAAAAAGGCTAGTTAAATACTATAAATAGTTTTTAACAAAATGGATGGCGTGAAGAATCCATGTTTTAATATCAGTATCGATTGTTTCAATTTCTTTTTCACTAACAATTTTATTAGCTAAACTTAAACCATGTTTTCCATTTGGATAGAGATGAAATTCACAAAAAACTCCAAGTTCTGTAAGCTTTTTGACAAAATTGATGCTATTTAAGCAAGGGACAATTTCATCATTTTGAGTTGTCCAAATAAATGTTTTAGGGAAATTTTCATTAACATTATTAAAGATATCTAATTCTTCGAGATGCTCTGGCATATTGCGTCTTAAGGCTTTTAAATTAGCATCAAAAGGTGAATCTTTTGATGTATAAAGTACCGGATAAGATAATATACAAGCATTAACTTTAATTAATGATTTATCTTTATTAATTAATTTAGCAAAATATTCGCTTTCGGAATTTAAAGAAGTAAAGGCGGCTAAATGTCCTCCTGCGCTAAATCCCATTACTGCAATGTGTTCTGGATTAATATTATAATAACTTGCTTTTTCTCTTATATAAGCTAAAGCGGCAAAAGCTTCAATAAAAGGATAAGGATAATCAAATTTAACAATTGAATAAGTAAGAGTAAAAACAGCAATATCTTCGCTTACTAGTTTTAAAGCAATTGGCTCGTTTTCTCTATCGCTTACAAATTCATATCCGCCTCCTGGAAAAACAAGAACACATTTTCTTTTACGAGTCTCACAAAATTCTTTTGAATTTTCAGGGACGTAACTTTTTAAATAAGCTTCGCTTTTAACTTTTTTATTAACATCCTTTAATTTAATTAATTCATGTATCATCTACCTTCTATGACCTCCTATCTGATTATGTCTTTCTCTAATTGTAGATTCTTTTGTAAGGCTAGAACCTTTTAAAGCCTTATTTTTACCATATTTTTTTGAAATTTCATCAAGTGCTTGATAAAGGTTTCTTTCTTTATCAATTGCTTCAAGATTTTTAAAAAGAGAGAGTTGCTCGCTTTTTCTTTCAACAAGTCCTCCAAAAGATATACCAACTTGGCGAACAAAACTATCACTAGCATAAGTATCAAATAAATATAAGATAGCATTAGTTAATTCGCTATTTAAGTCAGTAGCATCAACATGAAGTTGATGAGAAAAAGGAGGAGTGTTGCTTGTAAAAGAATAGCGAATCATTAAAGAGACGCCAGTGCATTTTAAACCAGTTTGTCTTAAACGGATACAAAGTTCATCAACCATTTCTTTTAAAACTAATCGAGTTTCTTTAATTGTATAATCTCTCATTAAAACTTGGCCAAGAGATAAATTTTTATTTACAGGAATATATTTATCGCGAATATCGGTTTCATCTCGTCCATTACAGTGTTCATAAATATCTTCACCTAAAATTCCAAATTTATCTAGTAGTATTTCTTTAGGGTAATGAGCAACATCATATACAGTATATAGACCTAATTGATTTAATCGAGCTTCAAATCCGCGTGATATGCCCCATACTTCACTTAATGGTTTTAATGGCCATAATTTTGTTGGAACATCTTTATAATCCCATAAAGCGATAAAGTCTTTAGCGCTTTTAGCTTCTTTATCATCCGCCATTTTAGCTAAAAACATATTAGGACCTATTCCACAAGTTCCAATTAATCCAGTTTTTTCGGTAATCTTTTTTAAAATCTTTTTACATAATTCAATTGGAGTAGTCTTATATAACTTTAAATATGGACCAATATTTAAAAAAGATTCATCAATTGAATAAACATGGATATCCTCTTTACCGACAAAATCTAAAAAGATTGAAACAACTTCGGCGCTTTTTTTGACGTATTTTTCCATTTGAGGTTTAGCATAAATCATGCCAGGAATATTTGTTGGTAAATCACGTCTTCTTAATCGTGAAGGCACACCAAGACTTTTTAAATATGGAGACACACTTAAAACGATAGTTGCTCCTTTTCTTTCAGTATCGGTAACTGCAAGAGGAGTAGTAAAAGGATCAAGCCCTCTTTCGATACATTCAAATGTTGCATAGTATGCTTTTAAGTCTATTACTGCAATCCGTTTTTCCACACAAGTATTTTAATATTTTTGTCTTTTTAAATTAAGATATAACTTTTAAAAATTAAAATATTGGTGTTTTGCGACGTTTTTTTGCGAATTTTAATGGTTTTAAATTATAAGAAATAGTCTTTGTTTCTTGCAATTATTGCAAAAAAAGCAAATAAAGTTAGTAAGTGTTTTACAAACTCTAAAATTAAAAATTTCTTGCTAGATTTAAACTGCATTTTGGTAAAATGTGGCTATTTTCCATAAATCAACCTATGAAAAAGCAGTGGATTTGTTAAAATATTAAGTATGTGGTACGAAACTTTATATCAAGTATTGTCGATTATCAATAACGTTATTCTTTGTATTATTGGTATTCCTTTTGCTTTGCAACTTATTTATATGGTACTTTTCTGGGTCAAGAAAAAAACTTATAAAAAAAGCGATGTAAAGCATCGTTGTGCTATTTTAATCTGTGGACGTAATGAAGAAAGTGTTATTTATAGTACTGTTAGAGATTTGTTAGAAAATCAAGATTATCCAAAAGATTTATTTGACGTTTACGTTGTTGCTCATAACTGTACAGATAAAACAGCAAGTGAAGCTGAAAGAGCTGGTGCAAAAGTTCTTGTTTTAAATGATCCAAACAAGGCCCATCATTTGTTAGCTTATGCTTTAAAATTTGGCGTAGAACAAATTGTTAATTCCGACATTGATTATGATTTTATCATTAGAATCGATGCGGACAATCATCTCAATAAAGAATTTATTTCTTTAATGAATGATGCTTATTCAAGTGGCGTCCAATTAGCTAGACCTTATGAATCAGCCATTAATATAACTCAAAACAACTTTACTCAAGCTTGTGGTTTATATTACATTTTTGATTCAAGATTTTCTTCCAGAGTTAGAGAAAGACTTCATATTGATGCTCATTGTCAAGGACCAGGTATGATGTTTTCAATGGAGATTGCTAAAAAATATGGTTATGACACCATAACAATTTCAGAAGATACCGAGTTTAATTTTAATCGTTTATTAAATGGATATCGTGCTCATTATGTTGAAGATGCTGTAGTTTATGAAGATCTTCCTTCAACAATGAAAGACACTTATGCTCGAAACCGCCGTTTAGGAAGCGGAAATATGCTTCTTTTAAGAAAATATACTCTAAAATTAATTGGCAAATTCTTTACAACTTTTAGATTTTCGTTTATTGAACAGCTTCTAACTTTTGTTTTCATTCCTATTTGTCCAATTTTATGTATTTGGCTGCCAGCATTTTATATCTATTCAGCTATTTATTTAGGTGTAACGGGACAAATTCAAGCTTTAATTAATATGCTTATTTTAATAGCTGTTGTTCTTCTTGTTTTATTCATTTTTGTTGGAATTTTGCAAGGCGCTCTCCTTGTTATTTTGGATTATAAGAAAATGGGCGCTAAAAGAAGAAGAGATTTAATTAAAGGTATTTTCTTATTCCCAGCTTTTACTATTGTTTATTGCGTAACTATTACAATTGGAGTATTTTCTAAGCCAAAATGGATTCCTGTTAGAAGAAATCCAGACGAGGTTAAAAAAGATCAAACTAAGTAGGAAAAATAATAATATCTTTTGTTAGGAGGCGACTTTGAAAATGGAAGAAATTAGTTTTAAAAACCGCTTTAATGATACTTTATTTGGTACATCTTGGGAAATTGATAATCCAAAAGCAATAGTCATGATAGTGACTGGAATGGCTGAACATTCTAGACGCTATGATGATTTTGCTAAATTTTTAAACGAGAATCATTTTTCGGTTTTTTGTTTAGATCATTATGGACAAGGAGTTGGAAAAAATGGTGAACTTGGCAATCCTGGAAGAGACTATTTTTTCAAGATGCAAGAAACCATTAAAGAATTTATATTAAAGAAAAAAGGCGAAACCGGACTTAAGGTTTATCTTTTTGCTCATTCGATGGGTAGTTTTGTTACACAAGGATTTATTGAAAAATATTCCCGAGTTATTGATAAAGTTGTTTTATGTGGTTCAAATGGTCCAAATCCACTTGTTAAATTTGGTTATTTATATACCCAAATTTTTGTAAATGGTTATAACTATAATAAAACAGCTGGATTTATTCATTCATTATCAATTGGCGCTTATGAAAAAAGCGTTAAAACTAGAAAAAGTAATAACGATTGGATTTCATATAATAAAGATAATGTTGAAAAATATGATAATGATGAATATAGTGGCTATCGACCAACCAATGGTTTTTATAAAGAATTTATGAAAGGCTTAATGTCTATTCAAAAAAAGAAAAATGTTAAAACTATTTCCCAAACATTACCTATTTTAATAATCGGTGGAGAAGATGATGCTGTTGGTAATTTTGGAAAGGGCTTAGAAAAATTAGCTGCCTTATATAAAAAATATAATCTCAATGTTAAACTCATAATATATGAAAAAATGAGACATGAGATATTAAACGAAAAAGATAACTTAAAAGTATATAATGATATTTTAAATTTCTTTGAGTATTAATTTTTTTATTTTTCGAGTGGGAAATTTGAAATTATTCTACAATAATTTTTTCATAAAGCATAACAAAAAATTGAATTTTTAATACAGTGATAATAAGAAAGTGTTTTCTTAAAATTTAATATTTTTTTAACTATTATTTGGAAATTAAATAGTATTTAATATATAGAGATAAATCAATTGGGATTTAGTGTATAAGTGATTTTTAATGGCAATCACGTCTCTACCCTTAAGCCGATTAAGGACTACACAAATCAAGTATTCGTCAGCAATACTCGTGGAGAATAAGTACCGTTTCCTAAAGGGTTTATAAAAATGAGATTTTCTTTAATTAGGAGGAATTAAAATGAAGAAAAACAGACTTGGCTTTATGGCTTTAAGTATGCTCTCTGTCGTTGCTTTTGCTACATCTTGTGGTGGTACATCATCATTCGTACCTCCAACTCCAGAAGATGCTGTTGGTGATTGGACCACTGTTAAAAAAACTTATCTTGATGAAACAGATATTGGAACAAATCTTGATATTACTGATGGAAAATTAGACAAATATACTGAAAAAGACCCATTAATAATTGGACTTGTTACAGATTCTGGAACATTAGATGATCATTCATTTAACGAATCTGCTTGGAAAGGTGTTAACGAGTTCGCAATGGAAAATGGTGGTGGAACGCTTACTAAAGATGGTGTTAAAAATGGAACAGTTCAAACTTATTATGTTCAACCTACACCAGGTCAATATACAGCAGCTGGTAGACTTGCAGCTATGAGATCTGTTGTTGAAAAGGGCGCTAAGGTTATCGTTCTTCCAGGCTATTTATTCCAAGGTGCTATTGCTTTAGCTTTAAAAGAACCAGTTTTTGATAATGTTGCTTTCTTAGCTCTTGATTGTGCTGAAACTGACGATGATGGAAATAAAATCGAATTCACTGATAGAATTACTTCAGTAATTTATAGAGAAGAACAATGTGGTTATTTAGCAGGCTATGCTGCTGTTATGGATGGCTATACAAGATTAGGCTTCGTTGGTGGTGTTGCTGTTCCTGCAGTTGTCAGATATGGTTCTGGTTACGTTCAAGGTGCTGCTGAAGCTGCTAAAGAATTAGGCTTAGAATCACCTGTTTCTGTTCAATACTATTATGCTGGTAAATTCGAAGGTACAACAGAAGCTACAACATATGCATCAACCTGGTATCAAACTGGTGCAGCAGAAGTTATTTTCTCCTGTGGTGGTTCTGTTTATACATCAGTTTTAGATGCTTCTAAAAATAATAATTATGCTCCTTGGATTGGTGTTGACGTTAATCAACATGCTGATACATCAATTACACCTACTGAAGCAAGAGATGCAATCATTACTTCAGCTATGAAAAACTTAACATTCGCTACTCAAGTTTTATTAACAGATTGGGTTAATCGTGATGGTAACTGGAGCGATGCTTTAAAGGGTAATGTTGTTACAGTCGGTGCAAAATCAGAGATGGTCAAACTTCCTACACCTGAAGAAGATGGCGACGAAGGTTGTTGGGGATTCGAAAACTTCACAATCGAAGAATACAACAAATTATACGAAGAAATTAAAAATGATACTGTTAAAGTTAATTCTAACCAAGACAACGATTCATTAAGTGCTAATAACTTCGGTGTTGATCCTCAATATTGTGTTGTTAACTATATTGCTGCTTAATTAATTATTTATAAGTTAGTAGGACTTTTTAAAAGGTCTTACTAACTTTTTTAATAGAAAGGGAAAATTATGGAAGAAAATGTAATTGAAATGCGACACATTAGCAAGTCTTTCCCTGGAATTAAAGCTAATGATGATATCTCATTGACACTTAGAAAAGGCGAGATTCATGCTTTACTTGGTGAAAATGGTGCTGGTAAGTCCACGTTAATGTCAATACTTTTTGGTATGTATGAACCAGATGAAGGTGAAATTTACGTAAGAGGACAAAAAAGCGAGATAAAAAATCCAAATGATGCTACTAAACTAGGAATAGGAATGGTGCATCAACATTTCAAATTGGTTGAATGTTATACTGCATTACAGAATATCATTTTAGGCTTTGAACCAACCAAATTTGGCTTTTTAAATCCTAAAATGATAAGACAATCGCTCGACGATCTTTGCAAAAAGTTGAACTTTAATATTAATTTAGATGATAAGATTGAAGACATGCCAGTTGGTGCTCAACAAAAAGTTGAGATTTTAAAAATGTTATATCGTAATAATGATATTTTGATTTTCGATGAGCCAACTGCGGTTTTAACTCCTCAAGAAATTGATGAGTTAATTATATCTATGAAAAAATTAGTTCAAGAAGGCAAATCCATTTTATTTATCTCACATAAATTAAATGAAATCATGGCGGTTTCTGATCGTGTAACTGTTTTACAAAGAGGAAAATGTATTGGTACTTTAAATACTAAAGATACCAATCCTCAAGAATTATCTAAAATGATGGTTGGAAGAGATGTTGAACTCGTTCTTGAGAAAAAGGAAGCACAACCAAAAGAGCCAGTTCTTACCATCGAAAACTTAGATGTTTATAACTTTGAAAAGAAAAAAGATACAGTTCATAATGTTAATTTTAATGTTAGAGCTGGCGAAATTGTTTGTATTGCTGGTATTGAAGGAAATGGTCAAAATGATTTAATTTATTCAATAACTGGCCTTGAAAGAGTAAAAAGTGGCGAAATTATTTTGCATAATAGTGACGCAAAAGAATATATTGAAGAAAATAATCTTAATAAAGAGAAAAATAAAGCTCAAGAAATTCTTGATATAGCGACTGCTTATTTAGGAAATGCTTGGTATGATGTTTGTTTTGGCTGCTCATATGCATTGCATTTTGTTAAAAAATATTGTAGTTTTGCATGGTTTTCAGTTAAAAACTTATTTAAGAAAGAAAAAGAAACATTTAAATTTGAGGCTTTTCCAAAATTTGTACCTTATAGAGAAGTTAAAAACCAACCTTTAATTGGTGATATACATCTTGAAAGACTTTCAGTTAGACAAAGAAATATTAGAGGTGTAGCACATATTCCTGAAGATAGACATAAACATGGATTGGTACTTGATTTTAATTTAAGAGACAACATTGTTTTAGACACATATTTCAGTAAGAAATTTCAAAAATTTGGCTTTATTAATAATAAAGAAAAGGCCAAATATGCTACAAAGATTATTGAAAGTTATGATGTTAGAAGTGGAAAAGGAATTGACGCCATTGTTAGAAGTATGAGCGGAGGAAACCAACAAAAAGCAATTGTTGGTAGAGAGTTAAGTAGGAAAGCCCCACTTTTAATCGCTGTTCAACCTACTCGTGGTCTTGACGTTGGAGCAATTGAGTCAATTCACCATCAGATTTTAGATGCTCGTGATAAAGGAAATGCAGTTTTGCTTGTTTCACTTGAACTTGATGAAGTTATGAATCTTGCTGATAGAATTTTAGTCATGTATAACGGTGAAATTGTTGGGCAATTCAATCCTAAAGAAACAACACCTGAAGAATTAGGGTTATATATGAGTGGTGCCAAACGTGATAACGTTGAGGCTATTTTATAAGGAGGCTTAAAAAATGGACAAATTTACCTCTATTATGAAAAGCGGTGCAAAGCAATGTGCAGTTTTCTTTCATAAATGTAATAGTAAACCTGGATTTAGATCTTTAATCGCAGCTTTAATTTCTGTTTTTGTTGGTTTATTTTGTGGTTTCTTATTAATGTTATGTGTCTCTCCTCAATATTCAGGAGTAGGGTTTTGGACACTGATATCTGCAGGTTTCAGTAGTGCAAGTTTATTTGATTTAGCAGTTTATAGAGCAATACCAATGATTCTTTCTGGTCTTGCGATTGCTTTTGCCTTTAAACTTAATTTATTTAATATTGGAATTACTGGGCAAGTTACAATTGGTGCTTTTGCCTCTATTGTTACTGGACTTGCTGGCGGAAATTGGTTCGTGTGCATGCTTGTTGGTGCTCTTTCTGGAGCCGTAGCTGGTTTTATTCCAGGCTTCTTAAAAGCAAAATTTAATGTTAATGAAGTTCTCTCTGGAATTCTTTTAAACTGGATAATTTATTATTTAATTGGAATTATCGGATCGCTTTCGATTCCTTCAACTTTTAAAAACACAACAACTCCAAGTGAATTAAGAACACTTCCTGAAGCTGCTCGTATGCCTTCGCTTGGAATTCCAGGAATGGAAAATATCAATGTTGGATTAATTTTTGCTATCATTATTGTTATTGTTATTTTCGTTATTTTAAACAAAACAACATTTGGTTTTGAACTTAAAATGACTGGTAGAAATAAAGAAGCATCTAAATATGCTGGTGTTGGACAAACAAAAGCTATAATTCTTTCTCTTACAATTTCTGGAGCTCTTGCTGGTCTTTGTGGATATATGCTTTATTCTGATCCAATTTCACCATCAAGATTTACATGGGATTCTTCAGCTAATACTTTGTTAAGTGATGGATTTAATGGTATTTCTGTTAGCTTAATTGCACAAAATAGTCCAATAGGATGTATTTTCTCCTCATTGCTTTTAACTATATTAGATGCAGCTCAAAATAACATTAAGGCTGTATCAAATAGTGCTTACAATAATCACTACACTGAGTTAATTAAAAATATTGTTATTTATGTTGCTGCATTCTCTTCATTCTTCGTAATGCTTTTAACAAAATTAAATGAAAGACATAGTGAACTAACTTTCATGAGAAGAAAAGAAGAAGTAAATGCTAAGAAGGAGGGCTAAAGAATGGATATTGGTACATTTTTTAAATATTTCTTAATTTATGTTTGTGGCTTTACCCTTGGTTCTTACGGGGGCTTGTTCTCTGAAAGTGCTGGTATTATAAATATTGCACTTGAAGGATCCATGGCTCTTGGTGCATTTATGGGAATGATTTTCCTTCAAGGAATGAATGTCTGGTGTGCCGGGACTTTCCTTGTTACAACAATGGGCGGGTTAATTATTTGCTATTTACTTGCTTCGCTTGTTGCAATTATTATCGGAGCGTTATTCTCATTCTTACTATCTTTTGTTGCTATAAGGTTTAAAGCGGATCAAACAGTTGTTGGTACCGCCTTAAATACACTTGTTATTGCTGCTACAACACTTATTAATATTTCTGTAACAGGTAAAGATTCTACTGAAGTTATTACAAACTTATATTCACAGTACTTGCAAATTAATACTGGTGTAAGTTTTATTGATAATATGTTATCTGGCCTTAACTTCTCACTTTTATTAGGTGTATTAGGAATTGCTGGATTATGGATACTTATGAACAAGACAAGATTTGGCTTAAGACTTAGAGCTTGTGGTGAAAACCCAGCTGCGGCCGATAGCGTTGGTATCAATGTTTCAAAAATGAGATATATTGGAACAGCAATTGGTAGTGCAGCAGCTGCCTTTGCAGGTTTCTTGATTTTCTCTTCGCTCCCAGTTGGTACATGGAAAATTAATGCTTTAGGTTATGGTTTCCTTGTTCTTGCTATTGAAATTTTCGGTAACTGGAAGGCAACAAATATCATTTTCTGTTCTATATTCTTTGGCTTATTCTTTGCCTTCGCTCCTACCTTTACAGCAGCTATTTCAGTAAATCCAGGTTGGGGCTTAAATAGAACATTATTTGGAACCCGTGCCTTTTACTATATGCTACCTTATCTTATCGCTCTTATTTCGCTTGTTATATTCTCGAAAAAATCGAGGGCTCCAAAGGCGGAAGGTATACCTTACGACAAGTCTAGCCGATAATAATCGAATTGTTTTGAAAATGTCTTACCAATAAGGTAAGATATTTTCGCTTATTAAAGGAGTCTAGCATGATAAAAGATATTTTAGTTTTCTCATTATCTTCTAATGTTGCGTTAACCAAAAGTGTCTGTGCTTTGCTTGGCATAGAAGCCAGTAAGAGTGAAGTTCACCATTTTGCTGATGGTGAATGTCTTGCCACATCTCTTGCTGATGTTAGAGGTAAAAAAGTTTACATCATTCAATCAACTTGTAAACCAGTCAATGATCGAATTATGGAAACATTAATTTTCATTGATGGCGTCAAAAGAGCAAATTGCCGTGAAGTGACGGTTATTATGCCTTATTATGGATATGCTAGACAAGATCGAATTGCTCATATTAATGAGCCAATTAGTGCTAAACTTGTTGCTGATTTATTTACAAATGCTGGTGTTAAAAGAGTTTTAACTGTTGAACTTCATACTCCACAAATTCAAGGTTTCTTTGGTGTTCCTGTTGATAATCTTTCACCTTCTTATTTATTTGCTAAATACATCAATAACAAATATGATACTTCAAATCCTTCAGTAAAAAATACTATTGCAATTGTTGCTCCAGATCATGGTGCAATGCATAGAGCAAGAGATTTATCAAATTTTATTCCACATACCTCAATTGTTGTTATTGATAAAAGAAGACCAAAACCAAATGTTGCTGAAATTACTAATGTAGTTGGTGATATTGAAGGCAAAGTTTGCATCATGGTTGATGACATTATTGATACTGGCGGAACAATTTTAGCTGGTGCAAAAGTTTTAAAAGACAAGGGAGCGAAAGAAGTAGTAATTTGTTGCTCTCATGCTTTATTTAATGGAAACGCTTTAGAAAAATTTGAAAATTGTGATTATATTAAAGAAGTTATCACAACCGATACAATTGAACATCCAGAATTTGCTGGTAGTAAAAGAATTTCAGTTATTTCAATTGCTGAAATGATTGCTGATTGTATTAGATCTCATGAATCGCACGAAAAGATCAAAGATCAATACGCAAGATTCCATTAATATATATTTTACTTATAAATTAAAAAGAGTTTAGATTTGCAAGGTTTTTGTTGTAATTTTTGACCTCTTTTTTAAGTCAATTTATTATTTATTTACGTTATGGCATTAATATCTTTTTCAAATGTAACAAAATATTATTCTCTTAATTTGATTTTAGATCATGTTACTTTTCAAATTAATAAGGGAGAAAAAGTTGCTTTAGTCGGCTCTAATGGAGCTGGAAAAACAACTCTTTTTAAGCTTATTTTAAAAGAAGAAGAGCCAACCCTTGTCGCTAAAGAAGATAAGGTTGGTGATATTTCAATTTTAACTGGTACAAAAATAGGATATTTAAATCAAGATGCTATAAGTGATGTTAATAACACTGTTTTAGAAGAACTTGAAATTCCGTTTTTACCTCTTAAAGAAAAGCTAAATAAATTTAATGAGTTAACCTTAAAACTTAATGAAAATACCTCTTTAGAAGAACTTAATCATTATAATGAACTTCTTGATGAATTAACTCGTGATGGCGCTTTTACTATTAAAAATAAGATCAGCGAATATTTATCACGTTTTAAACTTCCTGAATCGATGCTAAATGAAAAGATTAAATCTCTTAGTGGTGGGGAAAGGATGAAAATTGCCTTTATTAAGCTACTTTTAGTGGATTATGATCTTTTACTTTTGGATGAACCTACTAATCATCTTGATATTTCAACAATTGAGTGGCTTGAAAATTATTTGAAGGATTATCACGGCACGATTTTATTTATTTCTCATGATAGATATTTTTTAAATACTCTTGCAAATAAGATTTTAGATTTAGAAAATCACAAAATTGATACTTATAACATGAGTTATGACAATTATCTTAAAGAGAAAGAGATTAAGTATCAAAACCTTCTTGCTCAATATGAAAAAGAGGAAGAAGAGATGGAACGTCTTAAAAAGTTTATTGAATTTTATATGCCTAAACCAAGATTTGTTGGCCGAGCAAAAGATAGAGTTCATAAACTTGAAAGGCTTGAAGCTAACCATATTGATAAGCCAACCAAAGAAAATCGAAATATTAAGATTAAACTTGAAGGAAGCAATTTAAAAAATAAGGGTTTAATTTCTTTTGATAATGTTTCGGCTGGCTATGATGCAGCTCTTTTTCCACCTTTTTCTTTTACTCTCTATGGTAAGGACCATCTTGCAATAATTGGAGATAATGGTATAGGAAAAACTACGCTTGTTAAATCAATAATGCACGAAATACCTTTGATTTGCGGGGAAATTAAATATTTAAGGGACTTAAAGATTGGATATATAAAACAAAATGATTATGAATTTGTATCAAAAGATACTTGTTTAGATTATTTAAAAAAGAAATATCCAGCAAAAGCAGAAAGAGAACTTAGAACAGCTTTAGGTCGCTTCTTATTTAAAAAAGAAGATGTTTTTAAAAACTGCACGTTATTATCAAATGGTGAAAGAATGCGTCTTGTTTTGTGTGATCTTTCATTATCTGAGTATGATGTTTTAATTTTAGATGAACCTACCAACCACCTTGATTTAGTTACAAAAGAATGTCTTTTAAGCGCATTAAAAGAATATAAGGGTGCAATTATTTTTATTTCTCATGATCGTTATTTTATTAATTCTCTTGCAGATTTTGTCTTATATTTATCGCGCGAAAAAAGCGTAATAAATGAAGGAAGTTATGATGACTTAAAAGCTATTCTTGATGGAGAAAGTAATGATTCTTTTAACAGCGAATCATCTAAGACTGAAGCCAAGAAAGAATTAGTTTATGACAAATTAGAGAAAAAAGAAAAATTATCTAATAATAAGATTCAAGAACTTAAAAAAAGAGCGCATGAAATAGAAGAGGAATTACTTTTTATTGATGATGAATTATCAAAAGATTTTGAGGATTATAAGGTTATAGATGAACTTACCGATAGGAAAAGTGAATTAGAGTCTGAATACTTCAAAATTATTGAAAGTCTAGAAAATAATTAATTGTTTGAATGATATATTTAGTATCTTTAAGTAAACAGTCCATATTTAAGAAATTTATGGCTTAAAATTTATTCTTTTAATTGCGGCGAAGCTTTATAAGTTTAATAAAACAAACAATTAGAAGATAGTTAAACTAAAGCGTTTATTTCATCCTCCAATTTTTTCAAATAAGCAATTAATTCTTCAAAACTTGGTGGATTATTGTATATCATTTCCTGCATATCTATATAATCTTTTTTGAGTGAATTAAAGCGATAACTAGGTGGTATAAGTTTTAACGTAGGTGGAAAAGCCTCTCCGTATTTTGCCCAATTTCTTGGATAAAATTTTTCTTTATATGAAGCCACATTTTTAAGCAAATCAAGGTCATTAAAAGCTTTTTCTTTTATTGCAGAATGTCCAATAGAATAAACATCATAATAATGTCTAGAATATCGAAGTGGCATTTCTGATTCTTTTGGACGATTTGCCTCATGATGAAGAATTGTAATTTTTTCCCAAAAAGTTCTAGCAGCAGTAACAGTAACAACAGAAGTTTCTAAAGAATTTAATTCAGGAAAATTAAGGTTAGCGATTAATGGTTTAATTGGCATAATTTCGGTAGGTGTTAACGCTCCTAAAGTACCAATTTCTAATTTAATATATTGTAATATCGAAGTTTTACTATCGTTATATAATTTTGGATAGTAAAAATTAACAACTTGTGAGTTTTCTGGATCAACTTGAATAAGTATATTAAAATCGAATGCTTTTTCTAACTCCTCTTTTAAAATTGGGATAAATTTTTCGCTTAAGAACTCTTCGGTTTCTTTGTTTATTTTTTTGTTGTATTCATTTTGCTTTGTTTTACTTCTAGTTAAATCAGGACTCTCATCTGTTATATAATGCCATTTTAAAATAAGATCAATATCTTCAGAAAATCTTGAGATTAGGTTATAACATTTCGATAAACTTGTACCGCCTTTAAAAATAAAATAATCATGAAAAGTTGAAACATTAAAAAGAAAATATAAAAGAAAAGTCACCCGAAAATCTTTTTCAACAATTTCTTTTCGAAGGCCAAAACGATACTCGTATAGTCGAAAGAGTTGGTCCATATTTTCGTTTGATAATTTACTGATTTTAAACATTGTTCCTACTTCCTATTATATCTATTAAAACATTATAAATCCGCGCTGTAATTTTTATATTGTTGTTTCTTAGTTCAATTTTATCATCTTCATCTAAAAAATTATCAATTCTAGATTTTACTTCAGAGTTAATATTATTTATTCCGAGAGCCTTAATGGCCTGAATCGCGAGTAAATTTTTATATCTTAGGCCGTTGACTTCTTTTGAGGTACCATGCTTAAAATCAATTTTTGCCATACCGACTTTATAGCTTTTATATGGTCCGCTTGAAATAAATGTATAAGTTGAAGGAACTTGATTAGAAATGCCAATAATATTTAAAGCATAATTTTTCGATGGAACAAAATTATAGTTATATTGTCTTGCAATTGCTTCAGCTACAGCATTAATGTTTGGAGGTTCAACAAAACCGAAAAATTTATTAACCTTGTATGGATAATATACACCACGCATCGCACGAGCTATTACTTTATCATCTTCTAACGATTCCAAAGCTTTGCTTATACTTTTGTAAGAGCCGAGTTCTAAAAAATCGGCAGATGTAAAAGCTTCGTATTTATAAACCTTTATTTTTTTTAGTATTAACTTAGATACGCTCATCATTTTCCTTTCGCAAATATTATATAACTTTTGCGAAATTTGTAAAAGAGAATTTAGCCATACAAAAAGATGCCTCCCTTTAAGGGAGGCAAATGTCTTTAACTTAAATTAATTTAATTCCAACACTTTCTAAATATTTAACAATTTCCTTTTTATGGTGGCCAAGAATGATGAGCTCATGGTTACCTAATGGTTTTTTTAAGATTTTATTTAATTCAGGGAAAGTGCAAATAATTTGAGTACGGCAAAGTTTATTTTCGTATTGATTTTTTTCAATCTTGCCTTCTTCAACAAAGCATTCAGTTAAAGCAGAATTTAATCTAAAGATTGTAGCATCTCCTTCAATTACTTCACCATGAATTCCAACACCAATTCCAGATTCATAGTGAGTGTCTAAAACAAAGGATTTACAAAGTTTTAGAGGAATTGTGCAATGAGCTAATAAAATTTCATTCTTTTGAGTATCAATTCGAGAAGGGTTGCATTGGAAAGCAGGAGCTTTTAATAACTTTTGAGCAAGATACATTCCAAGCATTGAAGGAACATCACCTTCACAGCTTGCAATAATTCCATCATCATTAAAATGAGATAACGCTAAACAAGCGGTAGTTTTAAGCGTTCCTAAAAGATCGAAACAGCGAATTGTAAAACCACTTAAATTATATTTTTTAACTAAAACATTAATCGCGTTATATAAGTGCTCAGCTTTACTAACTTCATCACGATCAAATTTTTGTTCTGCAATAATTTTTTTAACATCAAAGGCTGTTTCCTTATTATATTCATCAATTAATTCTTGAATTGGGATATAAACTAAATTGACGTTAAATTTTTCTAAAGCATTAAGAGGATCAACATCAGAAGAAATTAGCCAATCAGATGAACGGCCAATCATGCCAAGATTTGCTTCGCCTTTCTTTTCTACTGGTTTAGGAAGTAATGCATCAATTCTAGAGCGGATGTATTTTGTATCGCCATGTAAAACTTCGCCTTTTAAATTGTGATTTTTCAAGAAAGCTAAAATTTCAAGAGAAGCGGCAAGTGAGTTATTAACGCCATATGTTAACAAATAATATGGTTCTTTAAATTTAGAGAAATTTTTAATAAATAAATTTTCACTTCCACCAGATTGAACAAGAATTAAAACTAAATCGCTGTCTTCATATAATTTAGAAGCATCATTTTCAATTGTAATTTTGAGATTTTCATCTTCTAAAGAATGAATTAAAGCACTGGTTGATTCATTTAAAACGTTTTGATTGTGTAATTGTGATTGAATTGGATAAAATTTAACTTTCATCATAATCAATATTCTCCTTAACGTAAAAATTTTAGAATTTTTGAATTTATTTGTCGATTAGATTTTATGAATGATTTTAATATGATATTTAACTCTTATAATTTGGTAATTTTTTATCGAAATATAGTGAAAAAACAATTTTCGTTTTCTTTTATAGACCCTTTCTAGTTTATAATAAAAATAAAGAATTAAGGAGAAATCACATGGATTACGAAAAGGAAATTTATAATCTTCTTTCAAGTTATGATGCCTGGTGGGATAAGGGTTTTGAAACTCCTAAAATGAAAAATAAACTCTACCCATATAATTCAATTTTTACTCCAATTAAAATTAATAATTGCGTAGTTAAAAATAGGATAGTTATGGCTCCAATGGGCAATATTGATATGGCAGAAGAAACAGGAAGACCAAATCAGATGATGCTTAAATATTTTGAAGCTAGAGCAAGAGGTGGAGTTGGTCTTATAACTACCGGTTTAGTACCAGTAAGTTATGGAATAGATAAGTCACTTATTGAACTTGGCGATTTAACTTATTTCCCTAGAATTGACCGTTCTCGTACCGTTTATCCTGGATGGAGAGATTTGGCAATGCTTTGCCACTCACACGATGCAAAAATCTTTGTGCAACTTACTCCAGGCTTAGGAAGAGTAGGAAACCCTCAATGTTTAATTACTCAACATTCTTTTCCTCGTTCAGCCTCATTTAATCCTAATTGGTATATGAGTGCAGTACCTTGCTTAAGACTTTCAGATAGATCACTTAAAAAGATTATTAAAAAGATTGGTCAAGCTAGTGCAGATGCCAAAGCTTGCAATTTAGATGGCGTTTATCTACACGGACATGAAGGTTATCTTTTAGAACAAGTATCAAATAGTGCTTTTAATCATCGAAAATTAGGGCGCTATGCAAATAAAGAAAATTTTGCTTGCGATATGGTCAAAGAGATTCGTAAAAGAGTAGGGCCAGATTACCCTATCATGTATCGAATTGATTTAACCTTAGCTTTAAATGCAACTTATAAAGAAAAAATGAAAAACGTTAAACCACTTAAACGTTTTAAAAAAGAAAGAATGGTTCATGAAACGCTTCGTTTTATGGAACATCTTGTTAAAGCTGGTGTTGATATTTTTGATGTCGATATGGGCTGCTATGATAACTGGTTCTTACCTCATCCACCAAGCAGTATGCCAAGTGGTTGCTTCTTAAAACTTTCTGAACTAGTTAAAGCTTATTTTAAAGCAAAAGGTATTAAATCGAATAAAGGTCAAGATGTACCAATTGTAGCAGTTGGTAAACTTGGTTATCCAGATTTAGCAGAAGAAGCTTTAAGAGAAAATAAATGCGACATGGTAATGCTTGGAAGACCACTTTTAGCTGATCCTGATTGGGTAAATAAAGCTTATGCAGGCAATGTTTCAAGTATTAGACCATGTATTGGTTGCCAAGAAGGCTGCTTAAATGAATTTGTTGAAGGAGGACATCCTCAATGTGCTGTTAATCCTTTGACTGCTTTTGAATTTGAATTCCCTAATGAAGTAACTGAAGCTGAAGATAAGAAGAATTGTCTTGTAATAGGCGCTGGACCAAGTGGAGTAATGATGGCGAAGACTTTATTAAGAAGAGGACACAAAGTTACTCTTGTTGAAAAAGAAAACTTTATTGGTGGACAAGTTAATGAAGCAAGTGTAGCCAAAATTAAATATGAAATGAAAAATTACTTATATTATCTTGCTAGAGAAGTAGGAGAAATGAGTACTAATTCTAATTTTAAACTTTTAATTGGCACAGAACTTAAAGCTCAAGATTTAGTTGGAAAATATGATGTAATTGTGACTGCTACAGGAGCTAAAGAATATAAACCTAATATTAAAGGTATTGATAAACCAAACGTATTTTTAGCTGATGAAATTTTCAAAAATCCTGCAAAAATTAAAGATTTTAAGAATATAGTTGTTGCTGGAGGCGGAATGGTTGGCTGTGAAATGGCATATTTCTTACGCTATGAAGAAAATAAAGAAGTCACAGTAATTGAAATGGATAAACATTTTATGAACCATATGTGTACCGCCAATAGATCACATATAATTCATTATCTTGATGAAGGAAATGTTAAGCTTCTTAACATGACTAAGCTTATTGAAATTAAAGATAATTCTTTAATTGTCAGTGTTAACACTTCTAAAAATAAACCTAATCCATATGTTGCTTGGGCACCAATCCTTCCAGAAAATATTGAAAATCCAATCGATAAATTAAAACCAATTAAAGATACATGGCGTGAAGAAGAAATTAAAATGGATGCTATTGTTATCGCACTTGGTTCAAGAAGTGAAACTAGTTTATATGATGAACTTGTAAAACTTCATGCTGCAAAAGAGATTTATAAAGTTGGCGATGCAATTAAACCAGGCCGTGTTTGGGAAGCAACACGCACCGCATTTAGAAAGGGGGCTAGAATTTAATATGATTGAATATAAAATGGAATTAAATGATGAATTAAAAAGCATTCTTGAAGGGAAAGAAGGAGAAACAAAACAAAAAATTCTTGAAACTTTAGTTCTTTTTGGAGAGATATTTGGTGCAAAAAGAATGGTTAAAGTTACCCATAATGAAGGACATCTTGTAACCTCTTTTGGTATTCCTTTACTTAAACCACTTTTTAAAACAATGGATGAAATTAATAAAGAAGGAATTAAAGCTAGTGGAGGCTTTACCTGCGATCCTCGTCCATTAGATTATGCAAATGTTAAATGTAATTTCTTAGAAAAAATTGTTTTTAATAAGATTTTATATGGTAAGCAAAAAGATTACGAAGAACAACTTAAAAAAGCTGGACTTACCGATAAAGATTCTTTTTCTTGCGCTTCCTATTTAAAAGAATGCGGAAATAGACCAAAAAAAGGTGATATTCTCTCTTGGGCTGAAAGTAGTGCAGTTGTTTTTGCTAATTCAGTTTTAGGAGCAAGATGCAATCGTAATAGTGGAATGCTTGATTTATTTGGTTCAATTATTGGCTATGTCCCTGAATTTGGTCTTCTACTTGATGAAGGAAGAAAAGCTACCTGGATTATTGAAGTTAAAACAACAAAAATCCCAGAAGCACAAATTTTAGGTAGTGCTATTGGAATGAAAGTTATGGAAGAGGTTCCATATGTTTATGGACTTGATCATTTTTTAGGACACGAAATTGATGATAAAGTTGAAGCTTATTTAAAAGATTTTGGAGCAGCTAGTGCTTCAAATGGTGCAGTTGGTTTATTCCATATTGATGGCTTAACTCCTGAAGCACTTGAAATGAAAGAAAAGTTAATTAAAGATGGAGCTAAAGTTAACGTAATTGATGATGAAGAACTTGAAAGAGTCTATAAATCTTATCCGGTAATGTGGAAAGATAAAGAAGCAAAAGCTAAACTTTGCTTTATTGGTTGCCCTCATTTAAATTACTATCAACTTAATAAATGGCATGAAGATATTAAAAAAGCTTTAGTTGAAAATCATAAAGAAAAAGTTACCTGTCAAGTTGTTTTAAATACTCCACCAAAAGTTTTAAATCGTTTTATTAAAGAAGAAAGTGCAAAATATAAAGAACTTTATAATATGGGTGTAACTGTTTCATCAATTTGTCCTTTGATGTATACAAATAATCCTTTAACTCATTCAAAAGCTATTATCACTAATTCAAATAAATTAAGAACTTATTCAATGGCTCGTTATTTTAAAGATGAAGAAATACTTGGCATTATTTCAGGAAAGAAGGTTTATTAACTATGAAAGAATTTAAAGGTAGAGTTATTGCTAAAGGCGCTTTTAAAGGGGAAGCGGTTGTTTCTCATGCTGGCTTTAACACTTTAGCAAGTTTTCAAAAATCAGCTTTGATGAATAAAAAAGAAGTTTATGTAAGTGATCAAAATAATAAAGACTTATATAACAAAAATATTACTGGCAAGATTTTATGTCTCCCTATAACAATTGGTTCAACAACTGGTGGTTTAGTTATTCAAACAGTTTGTGATATGAAAATTAATCCTCGCGCTTTTCTTTTTAGTGAAGAGATTGACTCTTTAGCTGCTAGTGGAATTGTGCTCGCCAAGGTTTGGCAAAATAGTGATGTGATTTGTATTGATAAACTTGGCAAGGAATTTTTAGATACTGTTAAAAGTGGAGACGCTCTTGAAATAAAAGAAGATGGCACAGTAATTCTTCTAAAATAATTAATTATTGCGCTGATTTTAAAGAGAAGGGGCCCTAATTTCCCTTCTTTTTTAGTTGGAAAAAGTAAAGAAAATGCAAATGTAAGCGCTATCAAAAAAATTAGTTAAAAAACCTCTTTACATTTGGATTTTGATTACTAAAATAATAGTACGGAACCGAACTATTTATGGAAAACTATTTTTGTATGTCACTAAGAGTTATAAGTAATTTCGTTAAAAAATATATTAACGAAAAGATAGCGACTATGGGTCTAACTAGTTTTCAATGTGGTGTTTTACATTATGTTTACGAAAACACAAAAAATGGCGCGGTCGTTTTTCAAAAAAATCTTGAAGACTTCTTTGTAACTTCAAAAAGCTCGATGAGCGATTTGCTTCAATCTCTTGAAAGTAAAGGACTTATCATGCGTGTATCTCCTGAAAATGGGGATTCTCGTAAAAAGGAGATTACCTTAACTGATGAAGGGAAAAGGATGAATGATTTAACTGATAAAATTTTAGATGAAGTTGAGCAATTCTTCCTTTCTAGTTTAGATGAAGAAGAAAAAGAAAACTTATTTAAGATTTTTGGTAAGTTTAATGAAAGGATGGAAAGAAAAGTATGAGTGTTGATGTAAGTGTTGATCCACCAAAGTTTAAATATGGTGAAATGATCCGCAAATTTTTAACCGCTATTAGAGAGTACAAAAAACCTAGTATTATCGCTGTAATTTTTATTGCTCTTGAAACATTGTTAGAGTGTTTCATCCCTTTTGTTATGGCTAAACTTATCGATACTATGGGTGATTATGAAGCTTTAGGCAGTGATCCAAACTTAATTTTAAATACAGTTTTGATTTATGCTGGTATCTTGATTGTTCTTGCAATGTGCTCTTTAATCTGTGGAATTACTGCAGGAAGGTTTTCAGCTAGAGCTGCAATTGGTTTTTCAACTAACATTAGAAGAGATATATTTAGAAAGATTACTGAATTTTCTTTTAATAATATTGATAAATTTAGCGTTTCTTCTCTTGTTACTCGTCAAACAACTGATGTCTTCTATATCCAAATGTCATATATGATGTGCATTAGAATTGCTTTAAGAACTCCTTTAATGCTTATCTTTTCAATTGTTATGGCAGTTATCCAAAGTCCACAAATTAGCTGGGTTTATGCAGTTACAGTTCCAATTCTTGCTGTTGCTTTAATTGCTATTATTTGGGTAGTTATGCCAATTTTCGTTAAAGTTTTCAAAAAATATGATGCTTTAAATGAATCTATCGAAGAAAATGTCCGTGGAATTAGAGTTGTTAAAACCTATGCTCGTGAAGAGTATGAAAAAGAAAAATTCAAAGCTAGAAGTGCTGATATTAAAAATGGTTTCACTAAAGCTGAAAGAATTATTTCTTTAACAAATCCAGCCATGATGGCTTGTATGTATATTTCAATGGCTCTTTTAATCTTTGTTGGATCTTGGGCAATTATTAATGGAATTGTTATTAATAAAGAAGGTACGCCAGTCTTTACTTATATGACTATTGGGCAATTATCTTCTTTGATTACATATGGTGCACAAATTCTTTCTAGTTTAATGATGATTTCTATGGTCTTCGTTATGATTTCTATGTCAACTGCTTCTATGCGAAGAGTTTATGAAGTTATGACTGAAGTTCCTACAATTAAAAATCCAAAAAATCCAGTTAAAGAAGTTCAAGACGGTTCAATTGTTTTTAATAACGTTAACTTTAAATATAAAGAAAACGCTCAAAAATACGCCTTGAGTGATATTAATTTAAAGATTAATAGTGGCGAAATGGTTGGTATTGTTGGCGGAACTGGTTCATCGAAATCAACCCTTGTTAACTTAATTTCAAGATTTTATGATACTACAACTGGTGAAGTTTTAGTTGGTGGTAAAAATGTTAAAGATTATGATCTTGAAACATTAAGAAATAATGTTTCCATGGTTCTTCAAAAGAATGTTTTATTTAGTGGAACAATTAAAGACAATTTAAGATGGGGAAATAAAGAAGCAAGTGATGAAGAAATGATCGAGGCTTGTAAAATTTCTCAAGCCGATTCTTTTGTCCAAACATTCCCTAAAAAGTATGACACTTACATCGAACAAGGTGGTACTAATGTTAGTGGTGGTCAAAAACAAAGACTTTGTATTGCTAGAGCAATTCTTAAAAAACCTAAGATTTTAATTCTTGATGATTCAACAAGTGCAGTTGATACAAAAACTGATGCTTTCATTAGAAAAGGTTTAAGAGAAACCTTACCTGATGTTACAAAAATTATCATCGCTCAAAGAGTTTCTTCTGTTCAAGATGCTGATTTAATTATTGTCATGGATAATGGCACAATTAATGGTATGGGAACTCATGAAGAACTTTTAAAGACAAATAAGATTTATAAAGAAATCTATGATATGCAAAATAAGATAGGAGGAGGTGCTCAAAATGCTTAAAAATAAAAAACTTCCACCAATTCTTAGAATTGTTTTTGGTTATATTTCCTTACATAAATTAGCTTTTACTTGTGCTTTAGTTTGTGTTTTATTTACGGCTTTTGGTAACATTGCAGCCCCTCTTGTTTTACAAAATGTTACAAATTTAATTACTGATACAATTGCACATATGAAGATTCCAGGCAATGCAAGTGATAATTTACATTTCTGGAATGAGATCGTGACTAATGGTTGTATTTTAATCGGAGCTTATGTAATTTCAGTTACTGCTGGATTTACTTATTCACAAATTAACGCTGTTGCTGGTCAAAGATATATGGACGATTTAAGAAGAGCCTTGTTTGACCATATGCAAGATTTACCAGTTAAATATTTTGATCGTAATGATAAAGGCGACATCATGTCAGTTTATTTAAATGATGTTGATACAATTAGACAACTTATTATTAATTCAATCAGTGAAGTTGAATTCTTCGTTTGTACCTTCGTTTCAGTTATGGTCATGATGATTATGTTTAGCGTTTGGCTTTGTTTAATTACAATTGTCGCTGGAGTAATCATGATTATTGCAACTCGCCATATAGGTGGTCACTCTTCAAGAAACTTCTTGATTCAACAAAAAAATATTGGTCGACAAGAAGGATATGTTGAAGAAATGATGAATGGTTTAAAAGTTATTAAATCTTTCTGCCACGAAAAAGAAGCTATCTCAGGATATAAAGATATTACTGAAATATTCCGCAAAACTGGCACAAAAGCAAATAGTTATGCAAATATCTTAATGCCAGTTTTAGGTAACATTGGCAACTTACTTTACGTTATTGTTGCAGTAGTTGGAACATTATTCTATATTTTCGATATTCCTAATTTTTCAGGAATGGGAGGCTTATCAAGCTTCTCGATTGGTGTTATCGTTTCTTTCCTTCCTATTGTTAGACAATTTACTAATTCAGCTACTCAAATGGCTAACCAAGTTAATACAATTGCTCTTGCTAATGCTGGAAGTAAACGTATTACCGATTTACTTGATGAAGAAGCCGAAAAAGATGAAGGCTACGTTACTCTTGTTAGAGGTCGTTACGATTTAAATGGAAACATTGTCGAATGCAGCGATAAAGAAGCTACATTATGGGCTTGGAAACATCCACATACTGCTGATGGTAGTGTAACTTATACCTTGCTTCAAGGTGATATGAGAATGTTTGATGTCGATTTTGGCTATAACCCTGACAAAATTGTTCTCCACAACATTACTCTTTATGCGAAACCTGGCCAAAAAGTAGCTTTTGTTGGGGCAACTGGTGCTGGGAAAACAACTATTACTAACTTACTTAATAGATTCTACGATATTGCTGATGGAAAAATCAGATATGATGGAATCAATATTAATAAGATTAAGAAGAAAGATTTAAGAAGATCTTTAGGTATGGTTTTACAAGACACTAACTTATTTAGTGGCACCATCATGGATAATATCCGTTATGGTAAACTTGATGCAACAGATGAAGAATGTATTGCAGCTGCAAAACTTGCTAATGCTGATAGCTTCATTACTCGTTTACCACAAGGTTACAATACATATTTAACAAATGATGGTGGTAACTTATCACAAGGTCAAAGACAACTTCTTTCTATTGCTAGAGCTGCCGTTGCAAATGCTCCAGTTATGATTCTTGATGAAGCAACCTCTTCAATTGATACTAGAACTGAAGCTATTGTTACAGCTGGTATGGATAACTTAATGAAAGGTAGAACTGTCTTTGTCATTGCACATAGACTTTCAACAATTCAAAATAGTGATGTCATCATGGTTTTAGATCATGGTCGAATTATTGAAAGAGGAAGTCACGACGACTTGATTAAATTAAAAGGCGTCTACTATCAACTTTATACAGGTGCTTTTGAACTTGAATGAGTAGTAGTTATTAATTAATTATTTAGAGAGCTCATAACGAGCTCTCTTTTCGTTTTTAAAGTAAAAACTTTGCAAATCTTCACTTTTTTAGTTTACTTTCTCTTTTTAAATCTAAAACATAACCATCAAAAAAAGGACCTCATTGGTCCTTTAAAATTATGTTATTTAATGAAAAACTTAATTAAAATTCTTTAATTTTATAAACGTCAAAGTCGATGTGTTTAGCTTTTTCTTTAACTTCCTTTTGACTTAAGAAACCATTACTTCCACCAGCTTCTCCGATCTTATAGGAAGTAAAGACTTCGCTTAATTCAAGAGCTTCTAAACTATCAACATTTCTTAAATAGAAGTGAATGAAAGCGCTAAATAAAGCATCACGGCTACCGACTGTATTAACAATTTCTCTAAGGGTTATAGCGTCGATATGATAGATAACGTGTTTTTTAGCATCAAGAATCATTGCGCCTTCTCTTCCTTCGCCTAAAACGATAATTTCATTATGATATTTTTCATAAATTGAGATAAGGAAGTCTTCATAATTTATTCTATCTAAGCCTTTTTTAGATAAAAATAAAATGTCGCTACCTGCCATAAAATCAGCGTTATAATCATCATTTACAGAGCCGATAATATGAACGTCAGTGGCGACTTTTTTGCCAAGTTCTTTAGCTTTTTTAAGAAGTGGTCGATTAAAGTTGGAGTTTGATAAAACAACGATATCGCTAGAAGCAAGCTTTTCTTCTTCCTCTTTAGAAAGTTCAGCGTTAATTTCTTGAATCTCTTTAAGATCCATATAATTTTTAACATTATTATCTCTATCAACTAAAGAGACTGAATTTGGAGTTGCTTCTAAGGCGTCTTTAATAAGTGAAGTATCAATTTTTAGTTTTTTAATTTGATCAACAACAACTTTACCAAGTAAATCTTTTCCAACAAGTCCTGAAAGAATTACTTCGTTGCCTCCAAGAGTTTTAAGTGCTTTTGCTACATTGTAAGCTTGTCCGCTAATGCCACTATTGACTCCAAAAAATGGATATTCAATTGGGCAATAGAAGATTGGGAATGAGTCAACATCGATAATTGTTTCGAAATTGACAACCCCTGAAACATAAATTATTTTGTTTTTCATTATAGATTTGTTCTCCTTTAAAATAATTATATTATGAGTTGAATTTTTTAACATCAAAAAGATAATTAAAACCTAAAGATTTTTTAAATATTCATTTTTATAGAAAAAAAGAAGGAGACTTTTAATTTAACGTTAATTTAAAAACTTTCGTTTTACCTTCTAAAACATAATTTTTCGAAAATATTTATTATTAAATTTATTGTTTTTAAAGCTATAAATTACATATATTTACGAATTTTAATAAAAAACGTAATTAATATTGTGCTGATTTTATTAAATTTAGGCAAATTTTCTTTGCTTTTGGACTTTAAGCTTACGTTTATATAAAAATAATGAAAGAAATTTTTAAAATTGCTGTTGACAGAAAAAATAACCCATGTTATAAAATAGACAGAGGAAGATATTAGGAACACCTAATGTCAACTGAACTGAAGAGACTCATTTAAAAAGTTACCATAGGGAAATTTAAATAAGTTTAAAAAAACGAAGTTAGTAAATTAGGTAAAAAGATTATAATAATAAGTAGAAATGAGTCTCTTCTTTTTTATTGATTATGGATATACCAAAAAGTAAAGTAACAAAAATTATTTCTGCAATTAAAAAATGTCCTAAAAAAGTTTATACAACTAAGGAATTAGCTTTTGATATTGGAATTAAAGAAGAAATTCTTAAAGAATATTTTTTCTCTTATAATCCTTTAATATATTTTAGTGAAGATTTTAATTTAAAAGATATCTTAAGCGATTTAATTAATGAAGAAAAAGAAAGTAATAAAAACAATAAAAAATCAACTGTTAAAAGACAATACATTCGTCAAAAAGATATAGCACCTTATGAGAATTTAATCGATTATATCTATAAAAATTGTACTGTTGATGGTGGAATATTAGATACAGGTTACGTTTTTAATAAAAAAGACGTGAAGATAATTTCTAAACTATTAAAAGAAGAAAAAGAACGATTAAAGGCTAAAAAGTAAGATAATTTTTAATAAAAAGTTTGATGCGTTTTAACTAATTAATTTAGTTTGTTTTACAACGTAAAAATATATATAATTTTATTCGACTCGTGTGTCTAACCCATGACTAACCACACGTAAAATTTAACAGGGGAGGTTTTTCTTGATGGAAAATCAAATTAAAAAAGAAAGCAGATTTCTTTTGTGGTTTAAAAAGAATTTTACAACAAATGTAATCTGCGCAAATGCTTTTATTGCATGTTTATATGCAGTAGTAACTTATTTATGTGGGCCACTCGCTTATGAGTTCTCCCAATTTCGTTTTTCAGAAGCGCTAAATTTATTAGTCTTCTTCAATCCAACCTATACGCTTGGTTTAACAATTGGCTGCTTTTTAGCAAATATTATGTCAACTGTTGGGCCACTTGATTTAATCTTTGGAACACTTGCGACTTTAATTAGTTGTTTATGCATTGTTTTCTTTTCAAAAGTCTGCAAAAACCTATTTATTTCTTCGCTTTTTCCAACACTAGTTAACGCAATTATTATTCCTTTTGTAATCTATTTCTCAACGGTAAATAGCGGAGAAAGCATGGATCTATCTTTTATGTATTGGGTAATGTTTGGTTGGATTGCTCTTGGTGAATTTGTTTGTGTAACTTTACTTGGTTATACTTTATTTATGTTATTAATGAAAAAAGTGAAAGGCTTTTCTAAACTAATATTTGCGACGCGCAATTTAGATTTTAAATGGTGAAATTATGGCATGTGAAGGTTTTAAATTAGAGATTAAGCATATTGATAAAAAAACAGGCGCAAGATATGGCGTGCTTCATACACCTCATGGGGATGTTGAAACACCTATGTTTATGCCTGTTGGGACTTTAGCTACTGTAAAAACTTTATCTCCTGAAGAGATTAAAAGTATTGGAAGTGGCGTTATTTTAGCTAATACTTATCACCTTCACATCCGACCAGGAGAAGACATAGTTGCTAAAGCTGGTGGCGTCCATAAATTTATGAATTATGATGGACCAATGCTTACAGATAGTGGTGGTTTCCAAGTTTTTTCACTTAGCGAAAAAAGAAAAATTACTGAAGAAGGAGTTACATTTAAAAATCATTTAAATGGTGACAAGATCTTCTTTTCTCCGGAGATAGTTATGGGGATTGAAGAAAAGATTGGTGCAGATATAGCAATGTCTTTTGATGAATGTATTCCTTATCCAGCAACTTATGAATATACAAAAAACTCAACTTTACGTACATTAAGATGGGCTAAAAGAGGAAAAGACGCTCATAAAAGAGCTGATCAAGCTTTATTTGGGATTGTTCAAGGTGGGAATTTTCCAGATTTAAGAAAGATGTGCGCTGAAGAGTTAACAAAAATGGATTTTGATGGTTATGCAATTGGTGGGACTTCAATTGGTGAACCAAAAGATGTTTGTTTTAATATGATTGATATGGCTATTAAATATCTTCCAGAAGATAAACCTCGCTACTTAATGGGAGTTGGTAGCTTAGATTATATATTAGAAGGCATAGCAAAAGGCATTGATATGATGGATTGTGTTTTGCCAACTCGTATTGCTCGTCATGGTACATTAATGACGCATGAAGGAAGAGTAAATATTAAAAACGAAAAATATAAAAGCGACTTTACTCCTCTTGATAAAGAATGTGATTGTTATACCTGTAAAAACTTTACAAAAGCTTATTTAAGACATCTTTATGTATCAGGTGAACAATTTGGAGCTCGTTTGATGTCGATTCATAATTTACGTTTTTTAATCTCTATTGTTGAAGGAGCTCGCGAGGCGATTAAAGAAGATCGTTTTGAAGAATACAAAAATGAAATTTTAAAAAAATATGGCGATTCTAGAGGCTTTTAACTCAAAGAGGTGAGATATGGACATTAATTTATTTGATTATTATTTACCAGAAGAACTCATCGCTCAAGAACCAAGTGAAATTAGAGACGAGTGTCGATTAATGGTAGTAAATAAAAGTAAAAAAACTTATGAAGATAAAATCTTTAAAGATATTTATGATTATTTAAAAGCAGGCGATGTTCTTGTAAGAAACAATACTAAAGTTATTCCTGCTCGTTTATTTGCAACAAAAGATAAAACTGGAGCACATGTTGAAGTCTTGCTTTTAAAAGACAAAGGAAATGATACCTGGGAATGTCTTTGTGGGAACGCTAAAGCAATTAAGGTAGGAACTTTGCTTCATTTTAAAGACGATGAATTACTTGGTGAATGTCTTGAAGTTAAAGATGAAGGCATTCGTTTAATTAAATTTAAGTATAAGGGAATCTTTTTAGAAGTGCTTGATCGAATTGGAACAATGCCTCTTCCTCCATATATTCATAAAGCTTGTAAGAATAATGATGATTATCAAACTGTTTATGCAAAAGTTGAAGGCAGTGCGGCTGCTCCAACAGCTGGATTTCATTTCACAAATGATTTATTAAAACGTCTTGAAGAAAAAGGTGTTGAGATTGTCGATATTACTTTAAATATTGGTTTAGGAACTTTTAGACCAGTAAAAGTACAAGATACAAAAGATCATGTAATGCATTCTGAAACTTATGAAGTAAGTAAAGAAGCAGCCGAAAAATTAAACAAAGCGAAAAAAGAAGGGCGCAGAATTATTGCAGTTGGTACAACAGCTGTTAGAACATTAGAAGCTAACTTTAATAAATTTAACGAATTTAAAGAAGAAAGTAGCGCCACTAATATTTTTATATCACCAGGCTATGAATATAAAGCAGTGGATTGTTTAATTACTAATTTCCATTTGCCTAAGTCGACACTTGTCATGTTAGTTAGTGCATTTATGGGAAGAGAATTTACTCTTGAATGTTATAATCACGCCGTTAAAGAAAAATATCGTTTCTTTTCTTTTGGCGATTCGATGTTTATTTATTAACTTTTAAAGTTTAAATTTTATTTTCTTTTAGGTTTGTGTTTGCCTTTATGCTCAATGGCAACCCAAACCTTTCTTTTCTTAGGATGAATAAATCCATCAATCCAAGCAAATAACCAATCAGCCCAGAAAATAAAACCAAAAACTACGCTTTTGAATTTTAATTTTGTACTGAGTTTAAAATTAGGACCGCTAAAAATTAATTCAACTAAATTAGCAATATCGCAAACTAGGAGCATAAGTAAAATATCAACAGCAAAGAAAATGCCATAATATGCTAAAAAATCGCCAATTAAAGAAATAGAAAAATAAATCATAAAGCCAATTAAAACAAGTATATGGAAGACAAGAATCCACTCTACGGCTTGAAATAAACTTATTGAACTAAAAAATTCCCGGCGACCTAATTTATTTGCTTTACGATATTTAGGGTTTTTGCTGATAGCTAATTCTATAATCCCTTTATTCATATATCCCCATATCCAACGAACGTGTTGATTATGGAGAGTTTTTAAATCAGTTGGTTGTTCATCAAAATAAATAGCAGTGGAATTATATCCCATTTTAATTCCATTGATATAAGCATAACGAGTAAGATCAACATCTTCAGTTAAACCAGTCCAAATCCATCCTCCGGCATCTTCAATAATCTTTTTATCTATAAAATAGCCAGTTCCAGAAATAACAACTTTATCAAATAAATAAGAACGAGCCTTATTGGCAAAGCGTGATTGAAAGTTAAAAAGAAGCGCACTAGAAGCTGAAATATAATTTGTATCAGCATTAGTTGATTCTCTTACACCAACTCCAATTTCATATCCCATAGCTTTTAAATCATTAAGTTTTGAAATATAACTTGGAGTTAAAATATTATCGGCATCAAAAATAATCAAAGAATCAAAATCAATATTATTCTCTTTTAAATGGTTGTAAGTTTCTTCAAGAGCAAAACCTTTACGACGACGGTTTTCAAGACGTGTTCTTACAAAATATTTATATCCATATTCAAGAGCAATCTTATTTGTAGGATCATCTTCAGCTTCAGTGATTACATAAACATCAAATTTGTCTTTTGGATAATCTTGCTTACTTAATGATTTTAAAATATTGCGAATTACTTTTGATTCGTTCCTTGCAGGAATTAAAACGATGTATTTATAGAAAATACTGGCTTTTTGCGGAGTTTTTATTTTTTTAAAGTAAACACAAATAAATTTAATGTAATAAGAATTGAAAAGTAAAATTAATAAAAAAGCTCCAAGTAAAGCCAAATATGAATATGCAAGAATCTCCAAATAGTTCATGCAAATATTTTATACAATAATTGGTTAATTTTAAATAATAATCGTTGTCAATATTTGGTATAATCATTGAGAAGGTATATTAATTAACTTATGGGGAATTCGCTAAAAGAAAATAGTGTCAAGATTTCAGTGTGTGTTGCAATACATGGAGTAGAAAAATATCTTGATAAATGTTTAAAAAGCTTGCAAAATCAAACTAATTTTAATGATTATGAAGTTTTATTGCTCCTTGATAGCCCACTTGAAGGAGATGTAAGAGTTGCTCAAAAATATGCCGATAGCGATAAGCGCTTTAAGATATATAATCTTGATTTTAAAGATCAAGGTCTAGTTAGAAATTATGGATGTAAAGTTGCTCAAGGTGAATATGTTTATTTTGTTGATGGAGATGATTATCTTGAGCCAAATTGTTTAGGGAATTTTTTTGAAGTTATTAAAAAAGAAAATCCAGACATTGCTATTTCTAATTACTATCTTGAAAAAAATGGGAAGAAAATAAAAGCATTTATTCATATAAAGGATAATTGGCATTATAAAACAAACTATAAGCGGGCTAAAGCGGTAGCAAGCGATATTAAAATAAGAGGTTATGTTTGGAATAAGATATATCGAAGAGAATTTTTACTAAACAATAATCTTTTTTCTGTTCCAGCTAGATATTTTATTGAAGATATTAATTTCAATTTTTTGACGTTTTTAAAAGCTAGAAAAATAGTAACTTCAGAAAAATATAATTATGTTTATGTTTTTAGAAAAAACTCATCTTTGCATTTTGACCCTTTCGTTTTTATTAAAAAATATCTATATTCTTTAGCCCTCATGAGATATTATTCGCTTGAACAAAATGTTAAAAAAGCCACAAATCTTAACTATTTTAATAAAAAAGTTATGTTAATTGTTCATGGCCTGCAAAACTTTAAATTCTTAAAAATGAACATCTTTAATTATTTTGTTTATATCAACAAGGAGATAAATAAAATTAGAAAGTGTCAGTTATCAGAGTATTTAAAAGACCAAGTATTTCAGGATGCGTATTTTTCTCTTTTAAGTGGGAAAAATGATTTGTGAAGATTAGTTAATTTTATAACGGATTAATTAAATTTTAAAAACACGTAACAAGTCATTTGAGTTTCAATTAGCTAGAAGAAAAAATAACTTATCAAGAAAAATTAAACTAACATGGATTATAGCGAATTATTTTTAAAAGAATATAGAGAAATCAAAAAGAGTGATAAGCAACCAAAAATTTTGCTCCATGCTTGTTGTGGAGCTTGCTCGGTTTATCCTCTTATTTTTCTTGCGCGTTTATTTGATATAACAATTCTTTATTCTAACTCTAATATTTATCCTAAAGAGGAGTTTGATAAACGTTTACTAGCTTTAAAAAAACATATCAATTTTGTTAACAAGACCTTTGGTGTGAATATAAAAATCATGGTTGATAGTTATGAATATGACGATTTTAGAAATGAGTTAATTCCTTTTAAAGATGAAAAAGAAGGAGAACATCGCTGTAAAATCTGCATTTATAAACGCATGAAACGTCTCTTTAGATACGCTAAAGATTTTAATTTTAAATATGTTTCAACAATAATGAGTGTTTCACGTAATAAAGATGTTAATTATATTTCTAAAGTCTGCGAAAAACTTGAAAGTGAAAGTAATGGCATAAAATATATTCACTTTGATTTTAAGAAAAATAATGGACAAGATATTGGGGTAGAAATTGGAAAAGAAGAAGAAATTTATCGACAAGATTATTGCGGATGCGAGTTTTCTTTTAAACCAGAATAAGCCAAGATACTACATTTTTTAAAATACATAATTAATCAAATTCTTTCTTTTATTTTTAACGATTTTTAACTCCGGAAATCTCAAAAATTTGAATAAAAAAGTCTCACCCAAGTCTCTTAATTGGTTAACTAAGTAAACTTTATTGGCAAAGAAAAATGCAATCAATGAATCGTTTGCATAACTAGAATACCTATATAAACATTATAAGGATAATAGTTAAATTATTATTTTTAGCAGCAACTAATATTTGTTGTTGACTTAAATTTGTGCCTTGTAGTAAAATTTTAGGGCTTACGGAAAAGTGATGAAATGCGAGATTGCTGATACACCCATAAGCGTTGTCATGATGATGTATCAGGTAACTCGTTATTGAGCCTTCCATAAGTTATGTAGTCGAAAGGAGAATGAATTCATGGCAAAAGTTAAAAAGATTAGAGTTCGTTTACAAGCTTATGACCACAAGATCCTTGATATGAGTGTTTCAAAGATTGTAAATGCAATTACTAAGACAGGCGCAACAGTAGTCGGACCAATTCCACTACCAACAGAAAAACAAGTTTACACAATCTTAAGAGCTGTTCATAAGTACAAAGATTCACGTGAACAATTCGAGATTAGAACTCACAAAAGAATTATCGATATCCTCAATCCAAATAGCGATACAATCGATGCTTTAAGAAGATTAGACCTTCCAAGTGGTGTTGATATCGATATCAAGTTATAAAGGAGGTAAGGCAAATGAAAGAAATCATCGGTAGAAAGATGGGTATGACACAAGTCTATACTGAAGATGGAACAATGTATGCTGTTACCGTAATCGAAGTCTTACCAAACGTTGTTACCCAAAAGAAAACAAAAGATCATGACGGATATGATGCAATTCAAATCGGTTATGAAGATAAGAAAGAAAAATCCTTAAATAAATGTAGAAAAGGAATTTTCAAAAAAGCAAACGTCGCTACAAAAGAATTCTTATTTGAACTTAAAGGCGATGAAATGAATGGATACGAAGTCGGTCAAGAAATCAAAGCTGACTTATTCAAAGATGGCGATATCATTGACGTAATCGGTACAAGCAAAGGTAGAGGTTACGCTGGTGTTATTAAAAGATGGGGATATAAAATCGGTCCTAAAGGACATGGATCTGGTTATCACAGACAACAAGGTTCATTCGCTAACAATGGTAGATGCAATAACCGTGTTATCCCAGGTAAGAAGATGTCCGGACACATGGGAAATCAATCAGCAACAGTTTTAAATCAAATTATTGTTAAAGTTGATGCTTCCAAAAACTACATCCTTGTTAGAGGTGGTGTTCCAGGATCTAAAAAATCCATCGTTAAAATTAGAAGTGCTGTCAAACCTTCCCTTCAAAATTACAAGATTAAACCTGTAATTGATAGAAGTGTGAAAGTTGAAGCTGCTAGTGAAGCTCCAGCACAAGAAACTAAATAAATTGAAGGGAGATAACTATGGCAGACTTAAAACTTAAAGTATATTCCCAAGATGGTAAAGAAGTTTCTACAGTAAGCGTTTCAAAAGATGTCTTCGGAATTGAACCTCATAACCAATCAATGTTTGATGCAGTTATGACTTATCAAGCAAATTCCAGACAAGCTACTGCAAAAACAAAGAAGAGATTTGAAGTTTCTGGTGGCGGTAAAAAACCATGGAGACAAAAAGGAACAGGTAGAGCAAGAGCTGGTTCAACTCGTTCACCAATCTGGGTTGGTGGTGGAACCGTCTTTGGTCCAACTGGTATCCAAAACTTCAAAATTAAACAAAACAAAAAAGAACATAAACTTGCTTTAAAGAGTGCTTATAGCCAAATCGCTAAATCCGGACTTGTTGTTCTTGATGAATTAAAAGTCTCAGGTAAAACCAAAGATATGGTCGCCTTACTTAAAGCTTTCAATCTTGAAAACACCAAGACACTTGTTATCTCAAGTGATCCACTTGTTCTTCAAGCTTGCCACAACTTAGCAAATGTTGCATTCAGAGTTGAAGGTAATGTTAGCGTTTATGATCTTCTTAACTTTAATAAAGTTATTACAGTTAAAGAGACTGTTAAGAAAATTGAGGAGGACCTTAAATAATGGCTAGAAAGAAACAAGAAGTTGCTAAAGCAGAAGTTAGCTTAAAGAAAGCAACTATCAGTGATTTCGATGTAATTATTGAACCTCTTATCACTGAAAAGAGTACAACTGAATCAGCTGAAAGAAATAAAATTACTTTTATTGTCAAAGCTGATGCTAATAAAACTCAAATTAAAAATGCTATTCACAGAATCTATAACGTTAATGTAACAGGAGTTAACGTTGTTAACGTCCCAAGCAAAAACGCAAGTCGTGGAAGTAGATATAAAGGAACAATTAGCGGATTTAAAAAAGCTGTTGTTACTATCAAAGAAGGCGAAACAATCAACCTTTTCGCTGATTAATTAATAAACTTACTTATAGGAGAAAATTATGTCTATTAAAAACTTTAAACCATATACTCCTTCAAGAAGAGCTATGACAACGCTCTCCTTCGATGAGATTACAAAAACAACTCCTGAAAAAAGTTTACTCGTCACATTAAAGAAGACTGGTGGAAGAAACCAACAAGGTGTTATCACTACTCGTCATATTGGTGGCGGAAACAAAAGAAAATACAGAATTATTGACTTTAAGAGAAATAAGGATGGAGTTGTTGGAAAAGTTGCAGCTATTGAATACGATCCAAATAGAAATGCAAACATCGCTTTAATTCATTATTTAGATGGTGAAAAAAGATACATCATTCATCCAAAAGGACTTAAAGTTGGTGATAAGATTGTTTCTGGCGAAAATGTTGATATTATCGTTGGAAATGCTTTACCACTTAAGAACATTCCAGAAGGTACTTTCATTCATAACATTGAACTTAAGCCTTTAAAAGGTGGACAACTTTGTAGAAGTGCTGGCTGTTCTGCTCAAATTCTTGGTAAAGATGGAAAATATGTTATCTTAAGACTTCAAAGTGGTGAAACCCGTAAGGTCTTAGGAGATTGTAAAGCTACTATCGGAGTTGTTGGCAATGAAGATTGGAACTTAGTCAACTTCGGTAAAGCTGGTAAAAATAGATGGTATGGTATTAGACCTACTGTTAGAGGTAGTGCTATGAACCCACCAGATCACCCACACGGTGGTGGTGAAGGTAAATGTCCTGTTGGTAGAGATGCACCACGTACACCTTGGGGTAAACGCGCACTTGGTGTTAAGACAAGAAAAGCTAAGAAAGCTTCTTCTAAATTAATCATCAAGAGAAAGAACGATAAATAGAGAAAGGAGTGAGTTAAATGGCACGTAGTTTAAAAAAAGGACCATTTGTTGACGAAAGCTTAATGAAGAAAGTTGAAGCTTTAAATAAAGCCAACAAAAAACAAGTCATTAAAACATGGCAAAGAAGAAGTACAATCTTCCCAGAATTCGTTGAACACACTTTCGCTGTTTATAACGGACATACATTCATTACAGTTTATGTAACTGAAGATATGGTTGGACACAAATTAGGTGAATTTGCTCCAACTAGAACTTATAAAGGCCACTTCGGTAATAACGCTGAAGATAAGGCAGCAGCTATGAAAGCCGCTGGTATTAAGAAATAAGTAGGAGGAAGTTATGGCAGAAGCAAAGAAAACTACTAAGAAAGTAGCAGAAACTGAAACTGAAAAAGAAGTTAAAAAACCAGCAGCTAAAAAGACAACTGCAAAGAAATCAACTTCAACAACTGCTAAGAAAACTACAACTTCAAAAGCAAAGAAAACTGCTGAAAAAGTTGAAGAAGTTAAAGTAGAAGCTGTTGAATCAGTTGAAAAAGCTCCAAAAAGTAAAAAAGAAGTTAAGGCTAAAGCAAAAGCTGCTAAAAAAGAAACTAAAGCTACTAAAAAGGCTGAAAAAGCTGAAGCTAAAAAAGTTGTTAAACCAACAATTAGTGAAGCTCATGCTAAAGCAATCGGTGTTAAATGCACTCCTAGAAAAGCAAGACTTGTTATTGATCTTGTTAGAGGAAAAGATTGTGATGAAGCCCTTGGAATCCTTAACAATGTTAATCATAAAGCTTGCAGACCAGTCGCTAAACTTATTAAGTCAGCAATGGCAAATGCAACCAATAACTTCAATATGAATGAAGACAAATTATACGTTGCATCAATTCAAGCAAGTGATGGCATCAAAATGAGAAGATACTTACCACGTGCTAAAGGTAGCGCAAGTGGTTTAGTCAAGAGATTCTGTAACATCTTCGTTACAGTTAAAGAAAGAAATTAAGGAGTGAAGATATGGGTCAAAAAGTTAATCCAGTAGGAATGAGAATTGGTCTTAACAAGAACTGGAACTCAAGATGGTTTGCTGAAGACAAAGATTATTCACGTTTCTTAGTTGAAGATATTAAAATCAGAGAATTTCTTGAACAAAAAATTGGTAAAGATTCCCAACTCTCTCATGTTGAAATCGAAAGAAAGAAAAACGATAAAGGTTATTTTGTAAGAGTCATCGTTTGTGTTGCAAAACCTGGAACCGTTATTGGTCAAAAAGGTGAAAACATCAACAAACTTACAGATGCCTTAGTAAAAATGCTTCATTGCTCAGTCAAGATTGATGTTGTTGAAGTTAAACAACCATATCTTGATGCTCGTATTGTTGCTGATCAAATTTGTGCTCAACTTGAAGCTCGTGCTTCCTTCAGAATTGTTCAAAAGAAAGCAATCGCTCAAGTTAGAAAAGCTGGCGCAAAAGGATGCAAAACAGAAGTTTCTGGTAGACTTGCTGGTGCAGATATTGCTCGTAGCGAAGGCTATAAAGAAGGTACAATGGCAATTAATACCTTAACAAGTGATATCGATTATTCTTGCAGAGAAGCAATGACAACCTATGGTAAACTCGGCGTTAAAGTTTGGATTTGCCGTGGTGAAAAAGAAATCAATTCAAAGCTTAGTGAACCTGAGACAAATAATCGTAAGAAAGGAGAATAACTATGTTACAACCAAAAAGAACAAAGTATAGACGTCCACATATCATTAGATATGAAGGATTATCTAAAGGTGGTAATACTGTTGCTTTCGGCGAATTTGGTCTTCAAGCAACTAGCGGAAATTGGGTAAGCGATAGACAAATCGAAGCTTGTAGAGTCGTCTTATCAAGATATACAAAACGTGAAGGAAAAATTTATATTAGAATTTTCCCACACTTAGCAAAAACTAAAAAACCTGCAGAAGTCCGTATGGGTTCTGGTAAAGGTAATCCAGAATATTGGGTAGCAGTCGTTAAAAAGAACAGAGTTATGTTTGAAATTGGTGGTGTTGCTCCTGAAATTGCTAAAGAAGCATTACGTCAAGCCAGTTACAAATTACCACTTAATACAAAAATTGTTGAAAAAGCAAAGGAGGCTAAATAGTTTATGAAGATTAAAGATGTCAGAGAGATGTCTAGCGAAGAATTAAACAATCAAGTTTACTCCTTAAAAGAACAATTATTCAACTTAAGAAGAAAGAAAGCAGTCGGTCAACTCGAAAATTTATCTGAAATTAAAAGAGTTAGAAAAGATATTGCTCGTGTTTATACAGTATTAAGAGAAAGAGAACTCGGCATGAGTAAGGAAGGTAAGTAATTATGGACCACAGAAAGAGAATTACCGGTGTTGTTATAAGTGCTAAAACACCTAAAACAATCACTGTTATGGTTGAAGGATATAGAAAACATCCTAAGTATAAAAAAAGAGTTCAATTCAGACATAAATACTATGCTCATGATGAATTAAACAGCGCAAAAGTTGGCGATACAGTTACTATTGAAGAATCAAGACCACTCTCTGCATTAAAGAGATTCAGACTTGTTTCTATCGATAAGAAAGCTGTTGAAGATGTCAAGATCGTTGAAAGTGAAGAACTCAAAGAAGTACTTCATGAAGAAAGCGCCGAAGACAATAAGGAGGCCGAATAGTTATGATACAAACAGAAACAAATCTCGTTGTAGCTGATAATAGCGGTGCTCGTGTCGTTAGAGTATTCAGAATTTATGGCGGTAGCCATAGAAAAAGTTGTTCAGTTGGTGATATCGTTCAATGTGCTGTTAAAGATGCTATTCCTAATGGCAAAGTTAAAAAGAGCGATGTTGTAAAAGCAGTTATCGTTAGAACTAGCTATCCAATTGAAAGAAAAGATGGTTCCACAATTAGATTTGATGATAATGCTTGCGTTATTATCAATGAAGATAAAACACCTGTTGGAACTCGTGTATTTGGACCAGTCGCAAGAGAACTTCGTGAAAAAGGTGATGCCTTTATGAAGATCGTCTCTCTTGCTAATGAAGTCTTATAAGGAGGTAAAAAGATATGAAACTTGTTAAAGGTGATAAAGTCATTGTTATCTCCGGTAAAGACAAAGGCAAAATCGGCAATATCCAAAAGGCTTTACCAAAAGAACATAAGGTTATTGTTGATGGCGTCAATGTTCGTAAAAAGCATATTAAGCCAACTCAATCTAATCCAGAAGGTAGCATTCAAGAAGTATTTGCTCCAATCGATGTAAGCAATGTTATGTATTACGATGAAAAGAGCAAAAAAGCATCACGTATCGGCTACAAATTTGATAAAGATGGTAAAAAGATTAGAGTTATCAAAGCTAGCGGAAAAGAAATTAAATAGAGGAGATAGTTATGGCAGAAACAAAGAAAACTACAGCTACAGCAAAAAAGACAACTAAAACTAAAACTGCTAAAGCAGAAACTAGTAAAGTTGTTAAAGAAGCTGCAACTTCTAAAGGACATAAAGCTCCTAGCAAACATACAAGATTACTTGATTTATACAATAGCGAAATTAAAGCTAACCTCGTTAAAGAGTTTGAATATAAATCAGTAATGGAAGCACCTGCTTTAAATAAGATTGTTGTTAATATCGGTGTTGGTGATGCGACACAAGATAAGAAAAGACTTGAAGAAGCAGTTGAAGAACTTTCTTTAATTACAGGTCAAAAACCAATCATTACTAAAGCTAAAAAATCAATCGCAACCTTTAAATTAAGAGAAGGTGAGCCAATCGGATGTAAAGTTACCTTAAGAGGAATCAGAATGTATGAATTCTTCGATAAACTTGTCTCCATTGCTCTCCCAAGAGTTAGAGACTTCCGTGGTGTTAGCAAGAACTCCTTTGATGGAAGAGGAAATTATACTTTAGGTATTAAAGAACAATTAATTTTCCCAGAAATCAATTATGATAAAGTTCAAAAAGTGAGAGGTATGGATATCATCATTGTTACAACTGCAAAGAGTGATGAAGAAGCCTACTCATTATTAAAGGCACTTGGAATGCCATTTAACAAATAAGAGGTAGATGTATGGCAAAAACTAGTTTAAAGGTTAAACAATCCAGACCTCAAAAATTTAAGGTCAGAGAATATACCCGTTGCAAAAGATGTGGAAGACCTCATGCTGTTTATTCAAAATTTGGTCTTTGCAGAATTTGCTTAAGAGAACTCGCTTATAAAGGCGAAATTCCAGGAATGAAGAAATCTTCATGGTAATTTAGGAGGAATAGAAGATGCATCAAGATCCAATAGCAGATATGCTTACTAGAATCAGAAACGCAAACGCATTACATCATGAAACTGTTTCTATCCCTTCTAGTAAATTAAAAGTTAACATTATTAAAATTTTACTTTCTGAAGGTTTCATCACTTCTTATAAAGAAGTCAAGACTAAAGAAGGTCACAAAAATATCGAAGTAACTTTAAAATATGGCCCAAATGGTGAAAAAGTTATCTCTGGATTAAAGAGAATTTCAAAACCAGGTCTTAGAGTTACAGCTGATAGCAAACACATCCCATTTGTTTTAAAAGGACTTGGAATTGCAATCATTTCCACAAGTAAAGGTCTTTTAACAGATAAAGGATGTAGGCAAAATAACGTCGGTGGCGAAGTTATTTGCTACGTATGGTAATAGGAGGTAAGCTTTATGTCACGTATTGGAAATAAAATTATCACTATACCAGAAGGCCTTAATGTTACAGTAAGCGAAGGCTTAGTCGATATTAAAGGCAAATTCGGCGAAGACAAAATTCCTTTCAACAAAGATTTTATCTCTGTTGAAATGAAAGATAACATCTTAACTGTAAAAAGAGCTAACGATGAAAAAGCAGTTAAAGAAATGCATGGAACAATTCGTGCTTTAATTAACAATGCTTGTGTTGGCTGCCACGAAGGATTTACCAAAAAGCTTGCTCTTGTTGGTATTGGTTATAGAGCTGAAATGAAAGGCAAAGATCTTGTCCTTCATGTCGGTTATTCTCATGGAATTACTATTCATCCATTAGATGGCGTAACAGTTAAAGTTATCGAATCTAAATCAAAAGATGTCAACGCTTATGTTGAAGTTAGTGGCTCAGACAAATTCAAAGTTGGTCAAGTAGCTGCTCAAATTAGAGAAACTCGTAAACCTGAACCATATCTTGGAAAAGGTATTAGATACGTTGATGAAGTCATTCTTCGTAAAGAAGGCAAACGTGCTGGTAAGAAATAATAGGAGTTAAGGTATGATTAGTAAACTTGATAAGAATGTTGCTAGAAAAAGAAAGCATATTAGAGTTCGTAATAAGATTAGCGGAACTGCTGAAACTCCTAGACTTTGTGTCTTTAGATCAAATAAAAACATTGAAGTCCAAGTAATTGATGATGTTAAAGGAGTAACCCTTCTTGCTTCATCCTCAGTCGCTTTAAAGCTTACAAACGGAAATAACGTTGAAGGTGCTAAAATCGTTGGTAAAGATATTGCTACAAAATGTCTTGCTAAAGGTATTGAAAACGTTGTCTTCGATAGAGGTGGCTACATTTATCACGGACGCGTTAAAGCTCTTGCTGAAAGTGCTAGAGAAAACGGCTTAAAATTCTAAGGAGATAGGTTATGGAAGAAAATAAAGTTGTTGAAAACCCAACAGTAGAAGAAGTTAAAAAAGAAGAAAATAACGCTACTTCCCAAGAAAACACTCAAACAAAAGCACCTGAAAAGAAGAAATTCAATAAAAACAAGAGATTTAACAAAGCTCCACGTAAGGAAGTTGTTAAAGAATACGAAGAAAGAGTTGTTGCAATTAATCGTGTTACCAAAGTTGTTAAAGGCGGTAAAAGAATGAAATTCTCAGCTCTTGTCGTTATTGGAAATGGCAAAGGCAAATTCGGATTTGCTACTGGTAAAAGTGGCGAAGTCCCAGATGCAATTAAAAAGGCTGTTGATAAAGCTAAGAGAAACTTAATTTCAATTGAAATTGTTAATGGTGGAACCTTAGCTCATGAAATTATTGGAAAATTTGGTGCTACTAATGTTTTCTTAAAACCAGCTCCTGAAGGTACTGGAATTATTGCTGGTGGCCCAGTTAGAGCTATCTTAGAATTAGCTGGTGTTAAAAACATTTATTCTAAAGTCTATGGAAGTAGAACCAAAATCAACATCATTAGAGCTACAGCAAGTGCTTTAAAGAACGAAAAAGATTTCAATAGCACCATGGCCTTACGTAAAGGAGGTAATAACGATGTTAAATAATCTTAAACCTACCGAAGGAAGCAGAAAAGAAAAGACCAGACGCTGCAGAGGTCTTGGAAGCGGCCTTGGAAAAAACGGCGGAAGCGGAAATAAAGGTCAAAATTCAAGAACTGGCGGTGGAGTCAGACTTGGATTTGAAGGTGGCCAATTACCACTTTTCAGAGCTATTCCAAAAAGAGGCTTCAAAAATCATGGTCACAAAGAATATGCTATTGTTAATGTTTCACTCTTTAACAGATTCAATGATGGCGATGAAATTGATCTTACAAAGCTTGTTTCAATGGGCCTTGTAAATAAAGAATTTGATGGCTTAAAAGTTTTAGGAGAAGGGGAACTTACTAAAAAAGTTAGTATTACCGCTACTAAATTTTCAAAATCTGCTTTAGAAAAGATAGAAAAATGTGGCGCAAAAGCAATTTTTAGTAAATAATATATAGGTTGATATTTATTATTACTAAGGATTCCCATGAAAAAGTTTGTCGAAATTTTTAAAAATAAAGAAGTCGTTAATCGTATATTTTTTACGATAATGATTCTTTTTGTCTTTAGAATCGGTTGTGCAATTCCAACTCCAGGTATTGATGCTAGTGAACTTACTAGCCAATTAACTTCAAACACTAATAACGTGCTGGCCTTAATGAACTTACTTGGAGGTGGGGCATTACAAAACTTTTCTATATTTGCGTTAGGCGTTTCGCCTTATATTACCGCTCAAATTATTATTCAGCTTTTAAGTATGGATGTCCTTCCTGCTTTAACTGAACTTAATCGACAAGGTCAATATGGTAGGCGAAAAATTGAGATGGCCACACGTTATCTCACCTTAATGCTTGCCGCTGTTCAAGCTTATGGTATTATTCAAACAGCACTTAATACTTCCTGGATTACATTTACCATGGAAGAAAACTTCTTAACTTATGCCTATATTGTCACGGTCATGGTTGCCGGAGCAATGCTTGTTATGTGGCTTGGTGATCAAATCACCACTAAAGGTATTGGTAATGGTATTTCTGTTATCATCTTTGCTGGTATTGTTTGTTCACTTCCTTCTCAAATTGGAACCGCATTTCAAAGATGGGTACTTGAGTCATGGAATCATGGTAATGTTGAAGCCACAAAAGGCGTCTTCCAATTTGTATTATATATCCTTGCATTTGTTGCAATTATCGCTTTTGTTGTCTTTATTGAACTTTCAAGAAGAAAACTTCCTGTCCAACATGCAACTCGTACAGGAACAAGCGAAAAGCTTGCAAAAGCCAGCTTTTTACCAATAAAAGTCAATTCAGCTGGTGTTATTCCAGTTATCTTTGCTAGCTCCATCTTGATGGCTCCTAGTGTTATTGCAACTTTTATTTCAAGTGATGCAGCTAATGCTGAATGGCTCAAAGTATTCCAATACAATCAACTTGTTGATACTGGTGGAGTAATGATGCCATGGGGATTAATTATTTATATCGTTTTGGTGTTTGCATTTACTTTCTTCTACGCAAACTTACAAATAAACCCAGCTCAACTTGCGGAAAACTTCCAAAGAAATGGAAGTTATATTCCAGGTATTAGACCAGGAATTGAAACTGAAAAGTATGTAAGAAAAGTACTTAATAGAGTTACTTTAATTGGTGCTTTATCCTTATCATTTATCAGTGCTCTTCCTGTTGTCCTTACTCTTTCAGGAGTCTTTGGTAACGATCAATCCTTAGCTCTTGGCGGAACTGGATTAATCATTGTTGTTGGTGTTGCTCTTGAGCTTAACAACCAAATCAATGGTCTTATCGCAGGTAAGAGTTATGATGAAGTCATTGGAGGTATGTAAACTTTAGATATGAAGAATATTATTTTAATGGGTCCACCAGGTGCTGGAAAAGGAACAAATGCAAAACGTATAGCTAGTTTTTATAAGATTCCACATATTTCTACCGGAGATATGTTTAGAGAAGCAATTAAAAACAAAACTAGTCTTGGCGAACTCGCTAATTCTTATATGTCTAAGGGTTTACTTGTCCCAGATGAAGTAACAATTGGTCTTGTTAAAGAAAGATTATCTCGTGATGATTGTAAGGAAGGTTATCTTCTTGATGGTTTCCCAAGAACTATGGTTCAAGCCGAAGCTTTAACTGAATTATCTAACGAGATTGGTCGACCAATTACTAACGTGCTTAACATTGTTGTCCCAGAATCTATCTTAATTGATAGAATCTGTGGCAGACGTGTTTGCAAGGTATGTGGTGCTCCATATCACGTCAGAAACATGAAACCAAAAGTTGAAGGTGTTTGCGATTTATGTGGAGGAGAGCTTGTTCAAAGAAAAGATGATAATGAAGAAACATTAAAATCTAGACTTAGTGAATACCATAAGCAAACTGAACCACTCATCGCATACTATACAAAACTTGGTGTCGTTAAAGATATTGATGGAACTAAAGATCTTGATTTATTACTTGAAGACATCAAAGCAATTTTAAAGTAAGGCTAGATAATGAAAATCATTATTAAAAGTCCACGCGAAATTGCATTAATTAAAAAAGCAGGAAGCATAATAGCTGATTTATTCGACTATTTAAAAGTTCATACTCGCGCAGGAATTTCCACAAAAGAACTCGATAAACTTGCTGAAAGTTTTATTAGAAGTCACGGTGGAATTCCTACCTGCAAAGGGTATGAGGGCTTTCCTGGCGCTATATGTATTAGCGTAAATGATACCCTTCTTCATGGTATTCCTTCTAAAAGCATTATTTTAAAAGATGGAGATATTGTAAGTTATGATGTTTGCGTAACTTATGAAGGGTATATTGCTGATGCTTGTCGTACTTTCCCTGTAGGAGAAGTAACAAGTGAAGCAAAAAGATTAATGGAGACCACGAAAAGATGTTTCTTTGAAGCGGTCAAGTTAATCAAACCGGGTGTACATCTTGGGGATATTTCTCAAAAAATCTATGAAACCGGAACAAGTGAAGGCTATACGCTCACTAGAGATTACGGCGGACATGGGGTTGGAAGAGAAATGCATGAAGATCCATTCGTCCTAAATTATGGGGAAAAGGGCACTGGCGTTATTCTTAAAAAAGGAATGGTCATTGCAATTGAACCTATGCTAAATGAGGGCAAAGTCGAGTTATATACACTTGATGATGGATGGACTGTCAAAACCTTAGATGGGAAATTAAGTTGTCACTATGAAAACACAATAGCGATAACAGATGATGGCTATGAAATTTTAACTTTAGAAAAAGGGGAAGGAAATTAATGGCAAAACAAGATGTTATATCCGTTGAGGCGGTAGTTACAGAAGCTTTACCAAATTGTAATTTTAAGGTAAAACTAGAAAACGACGTAGTAATCCATGCCACTGTTTCTGGTAAAATCCGTATGCATTACATTCGCATTTTACCGGGAGATAAAGTTACCGTTGAACTCTCGCCTTATGATTTAAACAATGGCAGAATTGTATTTAGACACAAATAGTCTAAAAGTAGGAGGCATTTATGAAAGTTAGACCATCCGTAAAACCAATTTGTGACAAATGTAAAGTCATTAAAAGACATGGAAAAGTCATGGTGATTTGTTCAAATCCAAAGCACAAACAAAGACAAGGATAAGAGAGGAAAAGGTAATTTATGGCACGTATTGTTGGTGTTGATATTCCAAATGATAAAGTTATCGTTGTTAGCTTAACTTACATTTATGGAATTGGCCCTACAACCAGTAAGAAAATCGTAGAGGCTGCAAAAATCGATCCACTTAAAAGAGTTAAAGATCTTTCTGAAGATGAAATTGCTCGTTTAAGAAACGAAATCGCCCACTATAAAGTTGAAGGTGATTTAAGAAGAGAAGTTTTATTAAACATTAAGAGACTTCAAGAAATTGGCTGCTACCGTGGAATTAGACATAGAAGAGGTCTTCCAGTTAGAGGCCAAAGAACAAAAACTAACGCTCGTACACGCAAAGGTCCACGTAAGACAATTGCTAATAAGAAAGAAGCTGTTAAGTAATAGGAGGTAGATAGACATGGCTAAAAAACAAACTACCCGTAAAAAGAAAATCAAAAGATCTTTTACTAAAGGTGTTGCTCATATTCATGCAACTTTCAATAATACAATCGTTACAATTACTGACGAAAATGGAAATGCCATTGCTTGGTCCAGTAGCGGTGTATTAGGATTCAAAGGTGCAAAAAAATCAACTCCATTTGCTGCTCAAAGTGCTGCCGAAGCTGCTGGTAAAGCTGCTTATGATCAAGGTATTAGAACAGTAGATGTCGATGTTAAAGGTCCAGGAGCTGGTAGAGAAAGTGCTATTAGAGCTCTTGGTAATGCCGGACTTCAAATTACATCAATTGTTGATACTACTCCAATCCCACATAATGGTTGTCGTCCACCAAAAAGAACACACGGTTAATATTTATAGGAGGATGTTTAAATGGCTGATAATGAATTAAAGATTGCACACCCTTTTGAAGAATGCAAATATAAAATCGCGGTTGCTAGTAGTGAAGAAAACTATTGCAAAGTCGTTGCTGAACCACTTGAAAGAGGATTTGGCTTAACTCTTGGCAATGCATTAAGAAGAGTTCTTCTTGCTTCATTACCTGGAACAAGCGTTTACGCTATCGAGGTTGCTGGTGCAGTCCATGAATTCACTGCATTAAAAGGCGTCGAAGAAGATTTAACACAAATCATCCTCAACCTTAAGGACTTAGTTCTTAAAAGTGACACTATTGGAAAAGCTGAATACGAAGTTACTGTTGATAGAGGAGAAGGCGAATTTAAAGCTGGTGATTTAGAACTTCCTACAGGTCTTGAAGTTGTAAATCCAGATCTTGTTATCGCTCATATCGCTGAAGGCGGTCACTTACACATGACTCTCCATATTAGAAATGGTAGAGGCTATGCAACCAGTGAAGAAAACAAATCACTTGGTCTTATAAGCAATTCAATTGCTACTGATAGTAACTATTCACCTGTTACTAGAGTCAATTACAAAGTAGAACAAACTCGTGTCGGTCACGATCCAAGATTTGATAAACTTATTCTTGAAGTTTGGACAAATGGTAGCATTAAACCAGTTGATGCAATTGCATTAAGTGCTAAAATGCTCATGTTCCATTTTGAAAACTTCTTACATCTTGATGATCAATTTGATGATATTGCTTTAATCAAAGATCCTATCGTTCATCAAGAAGAAACATTTGAAAACTTAACAATCGAAGATCTCGATTTAAGTGTTCGTAGTTATAACTGCTTAAAGAGAGCTGGAATCGCTAATGTTCAAGAGTTAACTCAAAAATCAGAAGCTGAAATGATGAAAGTTAGAAATCTTGGTAAAAAATCACTTCTTGAAGTTAAAAATAAGCTTGCTGAAAAAGGCTTATACTTCAAAGATGCAAAAGATGAATAAGGAGTATAACTATGCAAATCGGTAGAAAAAATGTACATGGTAAAGGTGGCGTTAGATTTAAGACCCCTTATACCTCCAGCAAAAAGAAAGCACAAGTTAGAAATCTTGTTACTGAATTAGTACTTTTTGAAAAAGTAACTGTTACTAGAAGTATGGTTAAAGATGTTGTTAAAACTTTTGACCATTTAGTTACTCTTGCTAAAAAAGGCGATTTACATTCACGCAGACAAGCAGCAAGTATTTTAAGAAATTATAAAGTTGAAGATAAACCAGAAGCTTTAACAAAATTATTTGCTGAATTAAGTAAGAAATTTGAAAATAGAAATGGTGGTTATTTAAAAGTTTATAAACTCGCTAATAGAAAAGGCGATAACGCTCCAATCAGACTTCTTACATTTGCTGATTAATTTTTAAAATTTCACTTTATAGCTAGCTCAAATATGGGCTAGCTTTTTCTTATTTTAAAGAGGCCAAAATAAGAAAAAGCTAATCTTAAAAGTTAGATAAAAAGATAGAGAAAAAAACATTAATTTAACTATTTATTATTACTTTTCTTTTTGATACGATTATAAAAGAATTTATGGATAAATTTGTTGTATTTGATTTAGATGGTACATTAATTGATACTTTAACTGGATTAACAGAAGCGGTTAATTTAACTCTTAAAGAGATTAATAAACCTTATATATATAAAAAAGAGGAAATTAAAACTTTTATTGGTAGAGGAGCCAAACGTCTTTTTGCTTTAGCCTCTAAAAACGATAATAATCCTGCAGAATTTGAGTTATTTTTAAAAAATTACGAAAGATGTCAATATATAAGCGAAGTTTTTCCAGGTGTTAAAAAGACTTTATTAGCCCTAAAAGAAAAAGGATATAAATTATTAATCTATTCAAATAAGCCAGATTCAATTTTACAAAAGTTAATAAAAGCAAAATTAGGTGATGTTGATTTTAGTTATGTTCAAGGTCAAGATAATCGTTATCCTCCTAAACCTGATATTACTCTTTTAACAAATATTTTGAATAAACTTAATTTAAAAGCTGAAGATGGGATATATGTAGGAGATAGTATTGTTGATTTAGAAACGGCAAGAAATGCAAACATGAAATGCGTTATTTTTTCTTTTGGTTATGGAGATCAAAAAGAAATTATCAATTCTTCTCCTGATTTTTATTTTGATAAATTTGAACAATTAAATGAAATTTTATGAATGAGCAAGAAGAATTAATATATGGCTTATATCGTTATATTCAAAAAGCCAGTCGTTATATAGGTGAAAAATCGGTTGATGAATTTATTCATGATGAAAAGAGCTTTGATGCGACTTGTTTTTGCTTTTATATGATTGATAATATCGCTAAAATGATACACAAATATCCTGATTTAATTAAAAAATATCAAGATATTGATTTTAGTAGAATTAACTCTTATAAGGAATTAATATTTGTAAATGATGGAATCCTATATGAAGATATGTATGGTATCGTTTTAAATGAATTTCCACTTTTACAAATTAAATTAAAGGGAATTGTTGAGGCAATTATTTATGGAAAACAATGAAATTATTTCAAAGTTATCACCAAAAGAGAAAATTGAAGAATTAGGCGGAAAAGATTCTTGGTATTTATTTTCTCATAAAGAATTAGGAATTAACGAAGTTCATTTTTCAGATGGACCTTATGGAATTAGAGAATGTTTACCAGAAGATTCTTTATTTGGTGAAGGCAAGGAATCGATTTGTTTTCCAACTTCAAGTTTAACTGCAGCAAGTTTTGACCGTAATCTTTTATATAGACTTGGTTCAACTCTTGGAAAAGAAGCTAGAAGTAGAGGAATTCATTGCTTACTTGGTCCTGCGATAAATATTAAGCGTAATCCACTTTGTGGACGTAATTTTGAATACGTAAGTGAAGACCCATATTTAGTTGGTGAGCTTTCTGCTGCTTATATTAAGGGTGTTGAAGATCAAGGTGTTGCAACCTCAATTAAACATTTTGCCTTAAACAACCAGGAAAGCTTTAGAATGAATATAAACTCCGTTGTTGATATTAGAACAATGAGAGAAATTTATCTTAAAGGTTTTGAAATTGCTATTAAAAAGTCTAATCCTGGGACGATTATGGCAAGTTATAACAAGATTAATGGTGAATATGCTTGTGAAAATCCATATTTATTGAAAGATATTTTAAGAGATGAATGGGGATATAAAGGAATAGTAATTTCTGATTGGGGAGCAGTAAATGACCCTGTAAAAGCAATTAGAGCTGGATTAAATGAAATAATGCCAGTTGCGACAAAAGAAAACACTTTAGCTCTTGAAAAAGAATATAAAGAAAAAGAAGACTTTAGAAAGATTGTTGATGAAAGCTTAAATTATACTTTTGACTTTGTTAAGAAGTATCAAGATACAACAAAAGTTGATTTTGATTTAGATAAAGGACATGAAGAAGCTGTTAATATTGCAAAAGAATCGATAGTTTTATTAAAAAATTCAGACAATATCCTTCCTTTAAAGAAAAGAGAAAAAGTTGCTTTCATTGGTGAGTATGCTTTAAATCCACATTATAATGGCAAGGGCAGTAGTTATGTAACTCCATATAAACTTGTAACACCTCTTGAGGCTGTTGATGAAAAAGGGTATAACGTAAGTTTTGCTAAAGGCTTTAATATTATTAACGATTCGATTGATTTATCACTTGAAAGCGAAGCAATTGATCTTGCTAAAAAGAGTGATAAGGTTGTGATGTTTTTAGGAACAAATGGCGATATTGAAAGTGAAAATTATGATCGTAAGAATTTAGATTTATTTATCAACCAAATAGATCTTTTCTATAAAATCTATAATGTAAATAAAAATATTGTTGTAGTACTTCAAAATGGAGCACCTGTTGAAATTCCTTTCAATAAAGAAGTAAAAGGTCTTATTGAAGCTTATTTATCAGGCGAAGGATGTGGAGAAGCTATCGTTTCGATTTTATATGGTGAGACAAATCCTAGTGGAAGAATAGCTGAAACTTTCCCTTTAAGACTTAACACAGTTCCTTCTTTTGCTTATTTTGGGGTAAGTAATCGCCTTGCTTTATATAAAGAAGGAATTTATGTAGGCTACCGTTATTATGAAACAAAAGGAATGCCTGTTTTATATCCTTTTGGCTATGGCTTAAGTTATTCAAACTTTAAATATTCTGAATTTAATGTTGATTCTGCAGGCTTTTTGAAACAAAATCACTATAAAATTAAGTTAAGTGTTAATGTAACTAATGATAGTGATATAGATGGGAAAGATGTATTACAAGTTTATATAAGTAAACCAAACGATAAGATTTTCAATGCTAAATATGAGCTCGTTGATTTTAAAAAGGTATTTGTTAAAGCTCACGAAACAATAAAAGTTGAATTTGAACTCGACGAAGAAGCTTTAAAATATTTTGATGTGAACTTAAATAAATGGAATATCGTAAATGGCAAATACATTTTCTCTCTTTCTAAGAATTCTCATGAGCATCTTTTTAAGGGTGAAGTTGAAGTAAAAGAAGAAATGGATGTAGAAGGCTATGATAAAGTTGCTCTTAAAAAATATTTTGAATGCGACGTTAGATTTTTAAATATCGACGATTTTCAAAAGTTATTTAATAACGATGCACTTTTAAAACGTTTTAAAAAACCTGAAAAATTTACGATGAATTCTAATTTCTCAGAAATGAAAACCACTTGGGTAGGACGAAACTTTGCAAACTTCGTTTCAAAAAGAGAAGATATTGTTAATAATCGAACAGTTTATGCTTCACTTATGGAGATGCCATTTAGATCATTATGCACTTTTGGTGGCGGTCATTTAACACCTAATATTTTTAAATACATGATTAAGGCAGCAAATGGAGAAATGACTTTAATAAATTATTTAATTTTCCTTGTAAAGTTTGCTCGCGCTTCAAAGAAAGTTAAGTTTTAATTATTGTTTCTTTTGAATATTTTTATAATAATCTAAATCTTTATTAAGATTTATTTCTTCATTTTCATCTTTGATTAAATTGAATTTGAAGTCTTTAAAGTTATCTTTAAAATCGTTAATAGTAAGTTTAAAACTAAATTTAACTGATTTAACAACAATACGATGCTCTTCAAAAATAAAGATATATCTTAAATCGTCTTTATAAGATAGTAGAACATATCCTTCTTTAAGAAGTTTTGTTGCTTGATCAATAGTTAAATACTCGTCATTTTTTGAAGAAAAATTCATATCTAGTATTTTAACTTGATAACTTTAAAATAGCAAAAAATCTATCTTAATTAACTATAACTAACTTTAGTAAAGAAACTGGTAGAGGATTAATTTGAAAAACCTCTTTAGATGGTCAATTTTCAAACTAAATTAACTTTCGACTTTATTTA
>ULUU01042383.1_pt1 | contig 95799 bp, 96 predicted proteins | sample 1958871 | NCBI WGS metagenome assembly ULUU01 (sample SAMEA4835770, study PRJEB28245) | human gut metagenome | biome: gut microbiome; material: fecal sample | place: Denmark | collected 2008 | reverse complement strand
ATAATCTGCCTGGATGTGAGGTACTCTTTGGTGTAGACTACATAAATTATTCATGTCATATTTTATTTATCTAATCTTTTGATTGTAAATACTCCATATTTAAAGGACTTCTTGAGAGCAAATTGTAATGCGCTCCCAATAGTCCTTGTACATATGTATTTTCTAACTCTTGAAGGCTTATAGAATGTCACAAGATACTTGTGCTTTCTTTTGAAAATAGAATTGATACTCATTTCTTTCTTTTGTATTTGTAGAACTCTTTCCTAGCCTCTTTGCCATTCCTATAATTAGTTGTAGTGATTTTGCCTGTAATAGATATTATACTTATACTGTATTGGAATGCATGCTGGCCACCAAGTATTATTTCTCTCCCATAGTTGTCTACTATAATCTCTCTAATGAGACAATCACAGTTTTCTTTGTGATATGTATGCTTTCTTGCCATACTACTTTATGAGTTTAGTTTCAAGAATGAAGTCATGTTTTATACCATTTATTCTTGCCATAGACTCAGCTTCTCCTGAGTTTTTAGCATAGATGGTGGTGACACTTGCAGACATCCCATTATCAAGGTGCCTGCAAAGAGGGTACTGATTGTACTCTCTTATCATATAGTATTCTTCCTTCTTCATGACTTAATCATCATAAGGTCTGATAAAAGTATATACATATACGCCAAGCCCTTCATTGTACTTAAACTCATGATAGGTATGCAAAGCATTTTCCATTGAAGGCTGCTGGTCATTCCACATCTCCCATTCTCCTCTTTCCCAAGAGCCGTCATTCATAATAGATTTTATGGCATTGTGAGCACGAAGATAGTCCTTATCATCAGTCTTAATGTGATACACATGTCTCTGTGTGTAATCTTTTTGAGATAACTCTGGCTTATACTCTATCTTATAAAGTATGCCATTATAACATGATATTTTATTCATTTGATTGTAAATTATTGTGTAAACTTATTACCAACCATGGTCTATATATGTTGCCCCATTTATGTAAACATATCTATCATCAAAGGTAAATTCTTTGGTGAATTCCCTGGGATTTTCTTTTGTCTGTGACCCATATTTGTTATTTATTTCCTTACTCATAACAGATAAAATTTAATTGTTTGCTAATTTTTCAAGGATGAATGGTTATTGTAGACAGTAAAAACAACTATGTATTACCCCATTTGTTACTTTTCTAATGTGAGGATAATGGCCTTACTGAAGGGGTTGTTTAGAAAATCTTACCAACTGCTTGTTCTCTTATCTTGTTCTATATCAGCATGTTAGACCTAGTAAGAGTACTACTTATTGTAAACATTGCTTACTACATAATATGAGGTGTAGCATATCTAAAAAGTTATACTTTTACACAACAAATACTATTAATGTCTAAGTAATAAACTTATTGATGCCTAAGTAATAAACTTATGGATGTCTAAATGATAAGCTTATTTAAGTGGTAAACTTATTAATATCTAAATGATAAGCTTATTAATGTTTAAGTAATAAACTTATTTAAGTAATAAACTTATTGATGTCTAAGTAATAAATTTATTAATATCTAAGTGATAAACTTATTAATGTTTAAGTGATAAGATAAGAAATAAGAAAAGGGTAAGCAGGCACTTCTGCCTGCTAGCCCTTGATACTTTAGAAAGTTGCCAATACAGGTGCTCCACCTTGGCCTTCCTCATGAAGAAGCCAGAATTTGTCACCATCAGGAGTAGTAACATTGCTGACCATAGGATTATGAGGAATACCTTTGGCTGCTACAGCTCCAGTCTTTGCACCATAGGCAAAGAATAACTTGCCTGTCTTGGGATTCTTTTTAACACTCAGTTTATCTACATGCATTGCTGCTTTAAACTGCTCAACTGTCAATGTGTCATTGAATACTAAATTTCTTTCCATAATGTAATTTGTTAATTGTTAATAATGTGAATTTTTAACCTAGGGGGGTAGGACCCCCATGGGCTAAGTGATGGGGGAGGTGGGGTTGGTGTTACCACCCCTCATAGAAATATCACAAAAAAAAATATTATAAAAAAAAAATTATTCTAAATTATTGTTATATATTTGCATATATCAGATTTTTTACTTACCTTTGCAGTTGTGTTGGAGTAGCAAGTACTTCAGGATAGAGAATCATCAACTCTTAAAAGCATAGATGACCCCTTATAATCAGGAGTTTACTTGGGCACAGCAGCTTAGGAAAGTAAAGGATACTAAGAAGGCTACAGGCAAGTGCCCCACTTGAAGAGGATTACAAATAAGTATTTAGCCGAGCTTTAGGCCAAGTCTTCAAGGGTGGTGTAAAAGACTACAGAGATAACAAAGAGTGAGAACTAATAATATATAAACGGGGTAAAAGACTGATTATAAGGATGCAAGCCATAATGCTGGCAGGGTCTCTTTATATTTTAAGAAAAGATTTGATAATTCTAAATTCTGTTGGAATAAGGAGAAATGGGTTTGTATAGATAAGATGATTAAGATAAAAGAAAGTATCAAGTGGTTGTGGCAGTTACCACAAAACATGCTGGCTTTGTGCATTGAAGGTGTACTATGTAATGCGGCATACAGGGAAGGTGAAGCAGATGGCAATACCATTATAGTAAATAGTGTATTACCTTCAGCTATGTCTTTGGGGGATTACCTATTTGTAAACCCCATGTCTTCAGAAAGGACAATTAAGCATGAGTGTGGACACAGTAAGCAATCAGATATATTGGGTCCTTTATATTTGATAGTAATTGGGGCACCTTCATTACTACATAATATAATACATTCTATATGTAGTAGGGCAGGGTTTAAGTGGGATTACTACAGCTTCTATACTGAGAAGTGGGCTGACAGATTAGTAGGTATAGGCAGGAGTATCTCTTAGGTAGATACCTGACCAGCTTATTTTCTCACCTTCTAGTGGAAAATTGCTATAATAAAGAAAGAGCTGGTAATATTTGGATATGTGAAAAATAATACTTATCTTTGCAGTGTCAAAGAGAAGAAGAAGATAAGAAATGTGTTTTAGGATTAAAGAAGTACTACCTTTTTTTTCTTGATAATCTATTCATACTTGCGTATTTCTAACATAAAGGTAGTACTTCTTTTTCTTTATTTTGTCTTGTGGTGCAAAGGTAACACATGGGTCTTTGGTCCCCACATTGTAGGTTCGAGTCCTGCCAAGACAACAAGAAGATGCCCTCTTAGTACAAAGGACAGTACATAAGTCTTCTAAACTTAGAATATAGGTTCGATTCCTATAGGGGGTACTTGTTATGGGGATGTAGACTATGGGTTAGGCCATAGCCCTTTCAAGGCTAAGGATAAGGTTCAAATCCTTACTTCCCTACTAATAGATTATGTGGTGTAGTGGTCTGCATATCACACTGTCAATGTGAAGGCTAGGGTTCAATTCCCTCATAATCTGCCCCGTTTATAAGAAAGTCCTATATCACAGCGGTGATTAGGCAAATGGAAAGGTAACTGAATGGGATTCAGCCTAGTCTTGAAAACTAAGGGAACAGTAAAATGTTTGGGGGTCGGGACCTCATCTTTCCGCTAAATAGATGTGTTCATTGACTTATTGGTAAGGAATTGGAGAGTAAGCCTAAAAGGTTTTAGGGACTGTCTGCTAAACAGATTGTACTAGCAATGGTATGTGTTTCGAGTACACTGCTCTCCGCTAAATAATAAAAAATAGGGAATTAGTCCAGTCAGGTTAGGATGCAGCATTTGGGATGCTGAGGTCAAGAGTTCGAGTCTCTTATTCCCTACTAATCATTAATGGGGAGGTAGCATAAATGGATAATGCGCTAGATTTGCACTCTGGAAGATTGGGTTCGAGTCCCACCTGCTCCACATTGTTTTCTTGTTTTTCATAATGCTAAGCTTTGCTTGAACCCTCTTTTGGGTAGTTAGAGGTTAAAGAAACTGCCCCATTAATGCTCCTTAGTTCAGTAGTTCAGAATAGTTCCCTTACAAGGAAAAGGTCATAGGTTCGAGTCCTATAGGAGCAACTAATGGGGATATGGCTGGAAGGTCTATGCACTTGGCTGTTAACCAAGAGATAAAAGTTCGATTCCTTTAGAATCTGCATTATTGGCACATCTTCTAATGGTAGAAGGCTGCTCTCATAAGGCAGTAGCTAGTGGTTCAAGTCCACTCATCAGAACTAGGTTAATGCCTTAATATACTCACTTAGCTCAGTAGGTTAGAGCAGGAATCTTATACATTCAAGGTCAATGGTTCAAATCCATTAGTGAGTACTAATGTTCCTATAGCTGAATTGGTTAAAGCAACAGTCTCTTAAACTGTGGACTCTGGGTTCAAGTCCCAGTGGGAACACTCATTTCCCTAAAGCATTGGGGGTGATGCTAGAGACCTTTAATCTCTGGAACTAGGTTCGACTCCTAGTGGGGAAACATAATTGTTTAACTCCAAATTTTACAGTTATGAGAAGAGTTCTTGATTTTATTAAGAAAGCTGGTAATGTTTATGTAAGAATCATTGCTAAGAGTCAGATGATGACTCCTACAGGGTCTATTCCAATACCGGAATAACCCTTCATTTGGAGGTAAACTAATTAGGGGTAGCTTTAATGTGGTGAATTAAAGCAGACTGTAAATCTGCTGCCATGGGCTATTTAAGGTTCGATTCCTTTCTGCCCCACTTCAATAGAAATCAAAGTCCTTGACTTATGGAAGGTGATGCAGGTAGAGATGCAAATAAGTCATTTGGGTACTGGGCAGGTCTGGTGACATTGCGTGAGACTGAAAATCTCAAGAATAAAGTTTGATTCTTTGAGTACCCACCTAATGCCCCTTTGGTGGAACAGGTAGACACAATAGCCTTAGAAGCTATGCTGAAGTAATAGTAAGGTAAGAGTTCGAGTCTCTTAGGGGGTACTAAAAATAATTTGAAAATAATTAAGTAAATGCTTGGTTATATCATAAGTTTTACTTAACTTTGCATTATTAAAATAAGAGAATATGTTTGAGGAAGAGAGTTTATTTACTCCAATAGAATCAGATAGGGATATGTTATCCGGTTCTTCACAACTATTCATAGATTTCTTGAATCAGATTGAAGGTTGGAAGACTAAATGTAAGAATCTACATTGGGCAGCTCCTAAAAAGAATATACATGTATATCTTGATGAGTTCCTTGAAATCCTATCAGACTACCAAGATAGTCTTGCAGAAGGTTACATGGGCATCCTAGGTAAGATGCAGCCTAATGCTATCAAAGGCACTTCAAGTGATGCATTGAATGCTTACACATTTATAGCAGAGGTTAAATCTGCCACCTTAGCATTTTATGCTAAGATACCACAGGATGTTATCTATAAGGGTATTACTTCAGAATGTGAGACTTTCATTCAGAACATCAACAAGTATGATTACTTGTTCCACTTATGTGATATAAGACCATATTAAGACACCGTCCCCTTAGTGTTAATGGTTAGCAAGCTTGTCTTGTAAAGACAAGAAGAGAAGGTTCAAATCCTTTAGGGGACCCACAAGTTACTAAAAGCTGTCTTACCTACAGTGAGAGAGTAACACCTAATGCTACTAGGTAAATCTAGCAGGAGCTGACCTGCGACAACTTAAATTAAAAAGCTGAAACTAAAATTAGAGTTCAGTAGATGTAGGCGATTAGGGGTGCAAGTTAAGGTGATACTTGCAATGCCTAAGTACCAGTTACCCAAATCTTAGGCTCTTGTAGATATGGTGTTAGCGGTAGCATATGACATTGCCAATGTCAAGGGGTCAGTTCAAGTCTGATTATCTACTCAATGTGGGATTAGTGTAATGGCAACATGTAACCCTTCCAAGGTTAATTTGACAGTTCGAGTCTGTTATCCCACTCTAACATCGCGGAGAGAATTGGTATTCAATCTAGTCTCATAAGCTGGACTCCAAGTGTTCGATTCACTTCTCCGCAACTAGTTTAAATTGATATGGAAAAGAATAGAATGACAAGGGCTAAGATAGAGAAGGGCCAAGGAGTGCATCAGACTATGCATGCTTTGACTGCTGATAATCTTAGGGGAATTGTGAAGGAAGTCAATTCCTTAGGGATTAAAAGAGAAGATATAGTCTCTCTCTTAGAGGAAAGGGGTCAGTATGTATTAACATACTATTATGGAGAAGAAGCTTAATTTAGTAGAGAGAGCATTGATGAGTGAGGAGGAGTTCAAGAAGTATCTGGGAAACAAGGCAGATATAGTAGAGGACTCGCTTACAGTAGAGAACCCACTTACAGAGACTCTTAATTTAAGAGATTATAGGGCTGTTGGTAAGTTTAAATCAATTAGGAGAGCCATAAGAAGAGGGTTAGTATCTCCTTCAGGCACTATATGTCCTAAGAGACCTTTCAATAACAGAGCTAATACTAGCAGAAAGAAAGGGTACCACAGCAGAGTAATGAATGAAGTAAAGAAGTCAATATATGAGCAACTCAAACACAGAAGGGCAGAATACCTATAATGAGGAGCCTGTTCTATATTGCAAGCATTGTTTATCCTTGAAGGTGAGATTTGTACCTAGGATGAGGGATTCGGATTATTGTGATGAGTGTGGCTCTACTGATATTGGGGAGTGCTCAATAGAAGAGTGGGAGACTGATTACAGGAACAGGTACGGACACAAATATTTGGAAGACTATTAAATATAAAATGATATGGGAGAAAAGGAAGAACTTAGGCAGGAACAGCCATCTAAGATGAGTTATGAACAGTTGGAGAATGTGGCTCATCAATTGAGTGAACAAGTTAAGCAGTTGTACATGAGCCTTCAGAAATCTAATCTGGAGAATACATTCCAAAGACTTAACTATTTATTTAAGGTGGTAGAAAATGGTCACGCATTTAAGCCGGATTTCTTGAATAAGTGTACAGAGGAAATTGAAAATATAATGGCGATTCCTGAGGAGGACACCAAGGAAGAAGGTAAGGAAGAAGGTAAGGAAGAAAAGTAAATACCATCATGGAGAAGCCTAATAATATAGCAAGAGTACCATGCTCTCTAGACAAAAGCTTCTTCAGGTATTGGCTCATGTTCCTAGAACCTTTTCATAAGTTAACCAAAAGAGAGATAGATGTTGCTGCATCTTTTGTGAAGCAAAGATATGAACTCAGTAAAGTTATCAAGGACAGTGAAATACTTGATAGGGTTACAATGAGTGAGGATACAAAGAAGAAGGTGAGGGAAGAGTGTAATATTACTCTTCCACACTTTCAAGTAATTTTGGGTAAATTAAGGAAGAACAAAGTCATAGTAGATGGCAAGATAAATCCCAAATTCATCCCTAATATCAATGCAGATAATGATGCCTTCCAGTTGTTATTACTCTTTGAGTTAAAATGACATATTCTGATATAATTGGTAAGGTTTCCAGTGAGTTGAACCTGCCTGCTAAGCTAGTAGATAGAACATACAGGGCATTTTGGTTATTCATTAACCAATCCATACAATCCTTGCCATTAAAGGAAGATATTGATGAGGAGGATTTTGCTAAGTTGAAAACAAACTTTAATATTCCTTCATTAGGTAAGTTGACTTGTACCTATGATAGAATGTTGGGAGTTAAGAAAAGGTTTAAGATTATAAAACAGTTAAGGGAGAAGAAATGCTAAAGGTTAAAAAGATAAGGCCAATGTTCACTGCACTTATCACTACTATGAACAAGTATGAGCATGATGTAGTGACTGAAGGCGGACTTATTGATACCACAAAACAGCAAGGAGGGTTAAAAGAATACCAGACTGTTCTTGCAGTGGGAGATTCAGTAAGGAATATAAAGGTTGGAGATTTGGTTTGCATAAACCCAACAAGATATGCAGTCAAACAGCATAGAGAAGGTACACTAAAAGATGGAATTGTAACTGATAATCCAGTTATCAAATACAACTTTGATGTTGTTGAAATGGATGGACAGCAATGTCTACTCCTTCAAGACAGGGATATAGACTTTGTGGTAGAGGAGTGGGAAGAAGTTCCTGACCCTACTCCATCTCCAATTATCCAACCAGACAAGAAAAGACTAATTGTATAATACAAAAGAGTATCAGGAATACTATTCTGATACTCTTTTTTTTTACCAATACTTTATGATAAAATTATTCAGATACGAAGGATATAAGATAATAATATCTGAGGAAGCTTTTGCCCTAAAGCCATTCAAGCAAATTTGGCAAAGAGATAGGACTGTTAACAAGGATAAGGCAATCGCAGAATTGGGATTTATATATTTTTTCTGTGACCCTAGAAGTGATTACCAATATCTTGTTGATGAGGATGAGAGAAAGGAAGCTATTAAAGAGGGAGAAGGTATACCTCCCAAATGGGAGCCTGATAAAGTAGTAAAGGATGCTATGGAGTTTTACATGTCCTTTAAGCCAATCTCCGCTTTACTTCTTGAAGACACGAGATTCATGGTTGATAAGTTCAGGGCAAAGCTTAGGAGCATTGATTTTGACAGTCTTGAAGTAAAGGAATTTAAGGAGATTACCAGCATTGTAAAGCAGATTACTCCACTTGTCAAGGACTTGGATGAAGCAGAAAAGGCCCTCAATTCAGAAATAAGAAACTCAGGAAAGATGAGAGGTTCAGGAGAGAAGACAATATTTGAAGATGACTTAGCAATATAATTATGTTAGAACACTTTATAGAGGGACTTAATAATCATATTAAGGGAAGAAGAGAAGTTTTAGACATTCAGACTACAGGCCATTTGGTTTTGCAAAGAGAGATTATCCCACATAGTACTTTTAAGGTTTTGAAGACTTATAAGTATACTGTTTGGTTTGTCAAAGATTTCAAGACATATGAGGTACTTACACTAAAGCATACAGTAAGGTCTCTTACTGGTCAGGAAGAGTCTGTGAATAAGGATATGAGTGTTACATTATCTGAAATGTTGTTTAATTGGGTAGGTTCATCATTCTATGATGAAGTCATAAGGGGAGAATATAATGGAATTTCAGAGGATTAAAATGAACAAATATCAGACTGAGCTTACTGAGAAATTGGTTAATAGCCTTCCTCAGGAAGTTCAGGACCAATTATTTGATATTATAAATAATGTAGAGTTTGTTAAGAGACTGATAAGTCCTACAAGAGAATATGCCAAAGACAGGCCAAGGGATGATAAGGGTAGAATTATTGTAGATTTAGTCAATCCCCATATACTTGAGAATATGGATTACTTCAGGCCATCTGCTATACATTATGAGAAGTATGGTACATTTACCAACCTTAGACCTAATGCCAATCCTAATAGTGAATATGGTAAGTGGATAAGAGAAGAGAGAAGAAGGATTTGGGATGGATATGTAAGGGAATCTGATGGAGAATGGGTTACAGGATATTTGTATTGGTTCCTTAATTATTCTCCTATGATGCTATCCAAGATTAGGGAGTACAAAGATAAGGATGGTAAAAAGAGGAAGTCAAAGAGGGCAGATAGAGTAGAGTCATTACCTGAGTGCTGGGAAGGTATATATTGGAGATTCCATTGCTTAGACCAAGCATCAAATGGTGGCCTTTACAACAACTTTGAAGGAGGTCAGCACATGGCTGAGCTTGCATCCAGAGGTAAAGGTAAGTCATATAGTCTTGCATCAATTCTCAATCACATATTTGTAGTGGGTGAGAATAAGGATGCACATGAGAAAGTAAAGGGTATAGTAACTGCTTATCAGAAGGAGTACCTTACCAAGGATGGTGTACTCAACAAGTTTGTAGATATGGCTAACTTCTGTGCAACTAATACTCAGTTCCCAAGAAAGAGATTAAAGAACTCTTTACAGGAAATGACTTGGACAATGGGGTATAAGGATATGGAGTTGGATATTGAAAGAGGTACCCAGAATACAGTCTTAGGTGTATCATCTAAGGATGATGAATCTAAGTTGAGAGGTAAGAGAGCTGCCAAGATTCTTATCGAGGAGTTTGGCTGCCATATAAAGGGTACTAAGGTTTTGATGTATGATGGCTCTATTAAAAATGTAGAGAATATCACAGTAGGAGATGTGTTGATGGGAGATGATAATACTCCAAGAGTAGTGCAAGAATTGTATAATGGTACAGACCAATTATATAAGATAACACTATCAAATGGGGATTATCAGATAGTAAATAGTCATCATCCAGTATATTTCAAAAAATATAATTGGAATAATAGTACTTACACAGAACATACTTTAACTGCTCCTGAACTTTTAGAGATTAAAAACTTAAACAAAGGGTACTACATACCAAAGGCAATAATTCACTTTCCATATACTCCTATAGTTATAAATCCTTATTTCTTAGGATTATGGTTAGGAGATGGGGACTCAACAAGATTAGATATTGCCAATGAAGATGCAGAAGTATTGGATTGGTTGTCAGATAATTATGAAGGGACTATAAGAGATTTAAGGCAATCTGACTCATGTAAGGTATTTCATATAAGTAAATCTACTCATATATATAATAGACTTTTTTCAGAATATGGTCTATATAATAATAAGCATATACCTAAAGATTACAAGATAAATGCTTCAGAAGTACAACTTCAAGTAATTGCTGGATTAATAGATACTGATGGCACTTATAATTCTAAAAAGAATTTCTTTGAGATAACTCAAAGATATGATAGAAAACATATACTGGATGATATAAAATTCATGTGTGAATGTAATGGTCTTAAATGTTCACTATCTTCAAGAGTCAGCACTGGAAAGAAGAAAGGTATTCTACATTATAGACTTAGAATTAGTGGGAACCTATCTATTATTCCAACTAAGATAAATAGAAAAAAAGGTATAAAATCTGCATCTTATAAAAGTAAGAAATGCTGGAATGATTATACTTTCAAAGTAGAACCTTATAAAGTAGATGAGTATTATGGATTTACAGTAGATAAGAACCATCTATTTGTATTAGGTGATTTAACTGTCACTCATAATACATTTCCTAGACTTGTAGACCTATATAATGTATTGTTACCTTCAGTACAGGATGGTGATATTATCTTTGGACAAATCTATATGTTAGGTACTGCTGGTGATAATGAATCAGACTTTGCTGGTGCCCAAGAAATCATGTATAATCCAAGGGGTTACAATATGTATGCCTTACCTAATGTGTTTGATAAGTATAATCAGGGTAAGCCTTATTTTGTGTTCTTCTTCCCCGGTTATGTAAACAGAAAAGGATGCTACAATGAAGATGGGGTATCTGATATTATCAAGGCACTGATTGAGATTCTTATGAACAGATACAGGGTAAAGTATAATTCTACTGACCCTAATACTATTATCAAGACTATTGCTGAGGTTCCTATTACACCTGCTGAAGCTATTGTGAAGACAGGTGTAAACATGTTCCCTGTAGCTGATTTGACTGAAAGAATAGGTCAACTGGATTCCAATCCTACAGAATATAATGATGTCTATGTAGGCGATTTGGTATTTGGCAAGGATGGCCAAGTGGGGTATAAGCCTACTTCTGCACAGCCTATCAGAGATTTCCCACATAAGGACAATAAGATTGAGGGAGCTATCGAGATATTTCAGATGCCTGAGATTGATAAGAATACCAACAAACCTTACAATGACAGGTATATATTAGGTGCTGACCCTTATGATGATGATGAGTCAAATACTATGTCATTAGGTTCCATATTTGTATTGGATTTGTGGACTGATAGAATAGTAGCTGAGTACACAGGAAGACCTTCTTTTGCAGATGATTACTATGAAATTTGCAGAAAACTGTGCCTCTTCTATAATGGCAGACTGAACTACGAGTATAACAAGAAAGGCTTATTTTCCCACTTCTCGACAAGAAATAGCCTTTATCTGCTTACAGATGTGTTGGATTTCTTGAAGGAGAAGCAGATGATGAAGGATGGGATAGGTAATAAGAGTAAAGGTACTAATGCCTCACCTGCCATAAATGCCTATGCAAGAAGTAGGTTGAGAAGTTGGTTACTGTCCCCAGTTCCTGTTATTCAGACTATTGATGGAGAAAGTAAGGAAGTAATGGTTCCAAGACTGTTTACTGTAAGAAACAGGGCACTATTAAAGGAGCTTATCAACTACAACTCTGAGGGCAACTTTGATAGAATATCAGCTATGGGAATGTTGATGCTCCTCAGAGAAGATAAAATGATAAAGTACCAAGGTAATGTAGGTAGGGACAGGCAAGAGACTGCTGAAAATAGCTATGATGGGGAAGACCCATTCTTCAAGAGAAATTATCGTCCTTGACCTTGTCAGTAAATTTAGTAAAACGGGAATGGACACTTAATAAATTATTTATATACTTGCATGGGATTATATTTTTATTTAACTTTGCAAAGTAACTAGATTGAAGTATATGGAAGAGAAGTACATAGTATACCTACATATAAATAAGACAAATAATAAAGTCTATGTAGGAATAACCCGTTTCACGAAGAATCCTAATAGGAGATGGAGAAATGGCATAGGATACAAAGAGACTTCTTTGATATATAAGGCTGCTCTGAAATATGGATGGGGCACTTTCAGTCATGTAATACTTTGCAAGACTACAAAAGAAAGGGCATGTCTATTAGAGCAGTCTCTTATAAAGCTCTACAAGAGTAGAGGACTAAGCTATAATATAGGGTTGGGAGGAGAGGGTGCTGAATCCTTTTCAGATGAAACTAAGGAGAAACTTAAACAGTATGCTCCTTGGATTAAGGGTAAACATCATACTGAAAAAGCTAAGAAGAAAATAAGTGAAGCAGGAAGAAGACCTTGTTCTGAAGAGACTAAAAAGAAAATCAGTAGAGCTAATAAAGGCCATGACAATGGCATGTATGGTAAGCATGTTTCTGACTATGTGAAGAAATTAATATCTGATAAATTTAGCAAGCCTGTACTTCAATTGGATTTGAATAATAACATTATTAATAGATTTTCCTCTGCTTCATAGGCAGAAAGGTACTTAAATGGTAGAGGCAGTCATATAGGCTGTTGCTGTCTTGGCAAGAGGAAAACTGCTTATGGATATAAATGGAAATATGAGTGATTTTATACAACTTCCTCCACAGCAGTTACCTTTTAGCAAAAAGAACAGAAAGTGGAGGAAACAAATTTTGGATTGGGCAGATAGTAAGACCTTCTTCAATTATAACCTAGTCAGAAAATCTGTAGTACATAAGAAGATTAACTACGACCTTCTTAATGGCAAGCTTCATATGAGTGACCTTGAGATGATATTGAATCCTGAAAAGATACAGGCAAGTTTTGTACCTAACAGGATTCAACATTATCCCATTATGAACAGTAAGTTAAATGTACTGAGGGGGGAAGAGAGCAAAAGAGCTTTTGATTGCAGGGTAGTGATAACTAATCCTAATGCCATCTCTGAGATAGAGAATAATAAGAAACAGGAATTACTACAAAGACTGCAAGAATGGGTCTCAGCCTCTTATCAATCAGAAGAGGATGCTGCTAAGGAGCTTGAGAAAATAGGTGACTATTACACCTATGAATGGCAGGACATTAGAGAAATCAGAGCCAATGCCTTGTTGAATCATTATAAGAAGGAGTTGAATCTGCCCTTGATTCTCAACCAAGGGTTTATAGATGCAATGGCAACAGGGGAGGAAATGTACCAATGTGACATAGTAGGAGGAGAGCCAGTTGTTGAAAGGTTGAATCCCATGAAGGTTAGGATATTCAAGTCAGGATATAGCAATAGGGTTGAGGATGCTGACATGATAATCATTGAGGACTATTGGAGTCCCGGCAGGGTTATTGATACTTTCTATGACGTATTGACAAAGAAGGATATAGAGTACATAGAGAAGATACCTGACCATGTAGGACAGGCTGCTGTAGACTCTATGGGCAATGTTGATGAAAGGTATGGATTTGTCAATAACTACATGATTGGGGATGAAATAGATACTGAAGCAGAAGGATTCTTTTGGGACCCCTTAGGAGGATATGATGGCATAGCCAATTCCTTATTACCCTTTGATGTTGCTGGAAATATCAGGGTACTTAGAGTATATTGGAAGTCAAGAAGGAGAATAAAGAAGATAAAAAGATATGACCCTCAAACAGGTGAAAAGATATTTAACTTCTATCCTGAGACCTATGTAGTAGATAAGGATGCTGGTGAAGAAGAGCAGATATTTTACATAAACGAGGCTTGGGAAGGAACAAAGATTGGTACTGACATATATGTCAATATGAGGCCAAGAGTAGTTCAATACAATAGACTCAGTAACCCTTCAAGGTGCCATTTTGGAATCATAGGCTCAATTTATAATCTGAATGACAACAGGCCCTTTAGCTTGGTAGATATGATGAAGCCATATAATTACATGTATGATATTATACATGACAGGCTTAATAAGCTACTGGCAAGGAACTGGGGAACATTATTAAGACTTGACTTTGCCAAAAAGCCTAAGGGTTGGGATGTAGAGAAGTGGTTGTACTATGCAAAGACTATGGGTGTTGCAGTTGAGGATAGCTTCAAAGAAGGTAACCTAGGTGCAGCCACAGGAAAAATCGCAGGTGCCCTAAATAATGCATCTACAGGAGCAATTCCTACATCTGACGGTAACCAGATACAGCAGTATATAAACCTTCTTGAGTTCATAAAGATGGAGATGACTGAGGTTGCTGGTATTACTAAACAAAGGGAAGGTCAGGTAAGCAATAGAGAGACAGTAGGTGGAGTAGAAAGAAGTATGGTGCAATCCTCATACATTACAGAATGGCTGTTTATGACACATGATGATGTAAAGAGGAGAGTATATGAATGCTTACTTGAAACAAGTAAGGCTGCGTTGAAAGGAAGAACAAAGAAGTTTCAGTATATCCTCTCAGACGGGTCTTTGAAAGTGATGGAGATAGATGGGGATGGGTTTGCAGAGTCAGATTATGGGCTTGTAGTGGATAGTAGTAATGGAATTCAGGAACTGAACTCAAAACTTGATACTTTGGCACAAGCAGCTTTGCAGAATCAGGCTTTGACATTCTCGACTATTATGAAGTTGTTTGGCTCATCTTCACTTGCTGAAAAGCAAAGGCTTGTTGAAAAGGATGAGAGGAATCTACAGGAAAGACAGGCTCAGGCACAGCAACAGCAATTACAGGTACAGCAACAGGAAATAGAGCAAAAGGCTCAATTGGAGCAAGCTAAGTTGCAACAGGAAGATGCCCTCAATAGAAGAGATAATGAGACCAAGATGCTGATTGCACAAATGCAGGCTATGAGTAAAGGTAGTGAAGACAGTGATTCTACAGAATTGGAGTACTCACAGGAGGCCAAAGACAAACTACTTGAGCAGATAAGGGAATTTGATTTAAGACTTAAGCTTGATAAGGAAAGGCTGGAGCATGATAAGGAGAAGGCTGAAACTGATGCAAGGCTCAAGGAAAAACAAATAAATAAGCAGAAAGCAACTTCTAATAACAATAATAAGCAATGAAAAGATTTAGAGATATTATACAAGATATAAAAGCTCCAAGTATAAGTGACCTCTGGATTAATAATGGAGAGTTGAAGTACTATACTGGTAATGGCTGGAAAGCCATTACTGGTAATGGCTCTTCCGATGTATATGTTCTACCGGGTAACCTTCAAATAACAACAGGGTGGTCTACAACAGACGTAGAATCTATTGTGGGGAATTGGGATGAGTTTACAAGAGCTGTCTCAGACAATAAGAGAATTATTGCCAACATCTACGCTGGAAACGTAACAGCTTACACAGCTAAGGTTATGTATAATTCGGAGAATTATTATACGGTAATAATTGAGGGTTCCCAAACGAGGTATGAGTATTCATTCATGCTAGATATAATTAGGTTAACTAGTTCTAGAATTGTCTTATATAGGGATAATATCATCGACTCTCTAACCTCAGCGTCCAAGAGTGATGCCTTATCTGCTAAACAAGGTAAAATTCTCAATGACAAGATAATAGGACTAGAGGGCAAGTCTAATGTTGCAGTACTTACACCTACAGGTACAAAACTAATGGAGTTGGTATCCAGTAGTCCTAATGTTACACAAGAACAGTTGGCTGAAGCAGGTTTCACTCCTGAAATATGTAGAAGGTTGAATGCTGGAGAAGTGATTTACATGAGTGGTGAATGTGCTGGTTTTGGTAATGATGCTTTGTATCCAATACAGGGTATTGCCCCTAATTCCTCTCCTGACTTAGTACCGTCTAGATTGTGCTACTGTCACTATAGTAGTTATAATGCGGATGGCACTGCTAATGGAGGGTGCTTTACTACAATTAAGAAGCAATCCTCAGGTCAGTACCTTGTAGATTATATTGAGTTGTAGTATGGAAATGATGAAAAAGAAACAGGTTGTTGCTTCCCATAATAGAGAGCCTCTTATAGAGAATCTATGGTTAAGGGATGGCAAGTTGCTATACTTTGTCAATGGAGAGTGGCAACCTGTATTAGGTCAAGATTCTAAAGTAATTATAGAGTAGCATGTTCACTAAGAATCAAATAGAAGAAATTAGAGACAAATTGGCTCAGTTGGGAGTCAAGGATACAGAGTTTAAGGTAACAGAAGAAGTATCTGAAGATGATATGATAGCCATTGTCTCAGGTGGTGAGAATAAGACAATCCTGTTGAAAGACCTATTGAGGGGAGCAGCAGGTACTATTATTATTGAATAAAAAAAGAAAAAAGAATGAAGATTGTTGATTCAATTATGCCAGTGAGTGGTGTAGAAGCGTTGGCAGCAAACGGAAAAAAATTAAGAATATCGGTAACAAAAACTTCCGCACAAGGTAAGGCAGCACAGAGTACTACCCCAAACCTAATGTGTTTTAGTACCGATGAAAACAGTGTGTGGTTTAATGAAAGGAAGTATGGTATATACATATTAAAAGGATATGAAAATCTTTCTAGTGGAAGCCAAACTGGTACTATTCAGTCTTTCTTGGGAGAGTTCACTTACAATGTATGGAGTAGTGCCCAAGGGAATGGAAATATTGTCCTTGTTAAGAATAACTCTACTGTGATGGTTGCCTCTGTATATGTAAATAATGAGGCAAATGAATTAACCCTGTATATGAATGATGGGGATACTGTGTATCATGTTAGTATCGCATATTCGACTGGTGGTGGATATTCTATTTCTGAAATAGGGAAGTTCAACCTTATATCTGAAGAGTCAATTATCAATGTACTTACTTCTACTAGTTCTAATAAACCCCTTTCGGCTGCAATGGGTAAGAAATTGCAGGATGAAAAGTTAGCGAAAACAGACGTAGTGAATAACCTTACCACTACTGACACTTCAAAAGCCTTATCAGCGGCACAGGGTAAATTGTTGAATGACAAGTTTAATGGGAACAGGATATATATCAACTTCTCAGCTACTTCAAATTCAACAGATAATGCCACTATAAAAGGCTACATGGGGAGCATAGATGGTGCCACTCTTGTTAGTAAGCTTACTTATGGTGCAAATCTGATTGACAGTAGTAGTGATTATTGGGTAGTTACTCTGCAGGAGGTAAGTGCTACAAGGGTATCATTTACAGGTATTAGATTCGCAGGTTTTAACTTATACAGTAAGAATGTATCAATTACTATAAGTGGCAGTAATTATACAAATATGACTGTTGTTCAGGGTAGTAGGTTTGTACCTGCTATAAACAATACCTTAACTTCAACTAGTACTAGTGAGGCTCTTTCAGCAGCTCAAGGTAAGGCTCTTAATGACAGAATCTCAGGTTTGGGTAATGTGTATAGAGTGAGGGGTACTAAGACTAACTTATCTGATGTACTAGCCCTTACTGATGCAAAGGTTGGTGATGTTTGGAATGTGACTAATGCCTTTACTTTAGGTGGTAATCCATATCCTGCAAATACCAATGTTGTATGTATTACAGCAACTAGCTCATCTGACCACGATGAAGGAAATTGGGACCCGTTGGGAGGTACTGTTAATTTGAGTACTTATGTGCCTAAGAGTGATATAGTTGATAACCTATCAACTTCAGATTCAAAAAAGCCTCTCTCTGCTAAACAAGGACTTGCCCTTGCTACTATGATAACGGAATTAGAAGATAATAAGGAGACCTATCAGCTTCTCAAAACACTTGAAAGTGGCACACTATCCACTCAGAGTGAAATAGATGCTATTCTAGGTCCCTATAGTAGCTTCAATGCCGCCCTTAATGCAGGTAAGGTAATACATGGAGTATATAAAGACAGCGTCAGCAGAATGAATACAGTAGCATTCTCAGCATTCAATGATACTACTAACAGTAGGGTTAGAGTGTTTGCGATACTGAATAATTCTACCTTACTATATATACAGGCTACTTATAGTGGGACTAATTGGACTAGTGCTACCACAAGTGAAGAGCCTCTTAATGCAGGCATCACTATAGAATAAAAAAAAAGTTATGAGTGCAAAAGGCAAAGAGTTTAAAGTAAATGTATCTACCGACAGAGCTACTGCAATAAGTAGCTCTGCTGGCAGTTACCCTAATGTGTTGTATTTCCCTATAGATGATGATAATGTCATCATATTTAATGGGAACATATATGATTGGAATGCAAGTGTAACTTCTCCTAAGTTAATCTCCTCAGGAGACCTGAATACATATAGGGGAACTCAATATTTAGGTGTTTATTATGCCAATTATGGCAATAGTATAAGTAATAAACCTTCTGGAGTATCACAGTTTGCATTACATGTGCTCTTGGAGAATAAGGACTCTTCGACTATACAGGTACTTTATTCAAAAAACAAGATATATACTAGAGCTTATGAGTCATCTTCTTGGTCTTCTTGGACTGAGATTGGTGCAGGAGGTATAACTTCTATACCTCAAGCTTCTAGTTCAGCATTAGGAGGTATAAAGATAGGGTACTCTGATAATGGCAGGAATTATGCTGTAGAGTTGGATAGTTCTGGTAAGGCTTATGTTAATGTACCATGGGCAGATACAAATACAACATATAATGTTGCTACTACTAGTGCCAATGGACTTATGAGTTCTAGTGATAAGTCCAAGCTTGATGGAATCCAAGCAGGTGCAGATGCTGTGTCATTCAGTGGGTCTTTGTCTTCAGGTACAAAGATAGGTACCATTAATATTAATGGTATCAATACTAACATATATGCTCCAACAGCAGAAGCGTCAGTTGAGTATGGAGTAGCTACCTCAGCTACACTAGGATTGGTTATGATTGGGTATCCTGAGAGTGGCAAGAATTATCCTGTTGAGCTTAATTCCTCAAATCAGATGTATGTCAATGTCCCTTGGACTGACAATAACACAACTTACTCAGCAGGAGCTGGACTTAAGTTATCAGGAACAGCTTTCTCCCTAGAGAAGGCAACACCTACTACACTAGGTGGTGTAAAGGTATCCAGCACTGATATTAGAACAATATCTGCTGTTTCTGCTACTTCTTTTGGAAAGCAGAACAGAATATATCCTGTTCAGCGTGCTTATCCATCAGGCAGTGATGGAACAGATGGCAATAAGGTACTTTCAGTGTATGTTCCTTGGGAGGATACTACTTATAGTGTAGTAAGTACCTCAAAGAATGGGTTAGTCAGTATGAATTCTGCATTGGCAGAGCTAGCCTACGAAGATAAGGATGCTGGTAACCTAGGTTCTCTTGCTAGATTTGGAGAGAAGGGCATGTTGGAGGTTTCAACAATTGTGGAAGGTGACTTAGCTCTGGTTAATAAGAGTAATATCTGGACAGTATATCAGGACTTTAAGTCAGGTGCTGGTAATTCAGGCTCTGATATGAGATTCAAAAGGGAAGTCACATGTATGCCTGATGTGCTGGACAATCTGATGTCATTAAATGTCATAAAGTATATATGGGAACACCCTGATGAAAATGGTATAAGATGCACTTTTGGTGTGAAAGCTGACCAGCTTCTGTCACTAGGTGGTGTATATGCTACTATGGTCCACAGCAGAGCTGATGAATATAATACCAAGTGGGTAGAATATGATAGATTTGGTGTGCTGGCAATCAAGGCATTACAGGAGGTTGTAATGAGGAACAAGCAACTGGAGAGCAGGATAGAATATCTTGAGGATACGATAAATTCTATGAGAAGAGTATGGGAAGAGAATTCATGACACAAATAGAGGCAGTAAAGAAGGTAGGAGGTTCCCTACCTTCTGCTACAAAACGATTTTGTACAGCCTCTTGGCTTGCAGGCCATTCTGATATATTTGATACCAACTCCCTACAAGGGTATGTAGGAAAAGACTTTGTGAATGAAATGCATATAAAGCCTGCTATAGTAACAATTAAACATGAAATAACAATTCCTGAGGTGAGGATTTCTTTTGGATTTGAAAGTGGCACTCCTCAAGGATTTACATATCTTAGTGACTCTGACCAATTATCACAGACTAAGGCAGTCTTATGTGCAGTACCTGTTGATGGTGGTCAGATTTCTTCAAGTGTATATACTCCTACTAATGGTGGTAGAGATGACTATTATGGTGCACAGTATATGCTATTCTCAGGCATGAAAATATCTGTTGTTGCAGGTACTTCAATAGCTAAGTTATACATAGTATTGTATAATGACCAAAGTACCATGGTTCAGTATAATAATAAGAGCATTACCAATCTTATGTCAGGTAACAACGTATATAAGCTGGCTAATGTTATTATGAGAAATACTTCTGCTTACAGTAACCTGTTTAATGGTGCAAATTACACAAAGGCACAAGCAACAGGTGATTCTAATGGTAATGCTATTAATTCTGTGTGGTGTGCTATGCTTCCATTGACAGATGATGGAAAATCTAATGGGAGTTATTCAGTAGGTTCAAGCCTGGATGTACCTCCCAATAATGTCAATACTAACCAGCAACTGTACAACTTCAAGGGTTCTATAGTTTACAACAAATTAAGTTCATTTACTCCAACTACATAGCTATGAGAAAGATATTAGTAAGTATTGTATCAGTGATTATGCTGGCTTCCATATCCTGTTCCATGTATTACTGCAATGGGTATAAGAAAATATCTGATGAGTTGGCTGTTGCAGTGAATAACAATAAGGCATACTCCTTGGAGAACAGTTCCCTGAAGAAGGAAAATAGAGTGTATAAGCTAACTGCTGAGCAGCTTGAGTATTACAGTGATTCCATTACTGTTGAAATGGACAGGATTAGAAAGGAGTTGAAGATAAAGGATAAGGATTTGCAATACTTACAATATCTGTTATCTACATCAGAAAGGATAGATACTGTTACTTTCCAAGATACCATATTCAGTGAAACAACATTTCATGTTGATACTCTGATTGGGGATAAATGGTATCAGTTGAAGCTGGGAATGAAATTCCCTAATGTCATTACAGTGCATCCTAAATTTGTAAGTGAGAAATACATAGTTACACATAGCAAGAAAGAGACTGTAAATCCTCCTAAGAAATTTTTTCTGTTTAGATGGTTTCAGAAGAAACATAGAGTAGTGGAAGTTACTATTGTGGAAAATAGTCCTTATGTGAATAATAAGCAGCAAAAATTTATTGAAATAATTAAATGACATGATTGACCTAGGCATATTAATTACTGGAGGAGTAGGGATAATAACCACAGTAGTCAGTGGTTGGGCTTCTTGGTTCTTTGCAAGAAGAAAGTATAATAGTGAGGTAGATAATAACCTCATAGAGAACATGCAGCAGTCTTTGGAGTTTTATAAGAAGTTGTCTGACGACAACAAGAACAGGCTTGACGAGGTTCTTGAAAGAAATGCAGAGCTGGAACAGGAGATAAAGGATTTAAGGAGGCAGATGTTCAGTCTCATGAACTCCATCTGTACTGACCTTACTTGTCAGTTGAGGAAAAGAAACTTGAATTTATTTAATGAGCAAAATGGAACTGATAGTGGACAGGAAATGGAAGAAACAGAGTTACACGATAAGTAACCTACTTGTAGATGGGAAGTGGTTCTGTAATGTACTTGAAGACACTGATAGAGGATTAGATGACAGCATGAGTGTCGCTAAAATCAAACCCTTAAAGAAATCAGGCATTACAGCAATCCCTAGTGGAACTTATGATGTAACTTTAGATGTATATAGCCCTAAGTTTGGGCCTAAATCTTTCTACAAAGAGACATGCAATGGCAAATTACCCAGACTTCTTAATGTAAAGGGGTTTGATGGTATCCTTATACATGCAGGTAATACAGATAAGGATACTTCAGGATGTCTCTTGGTAGGTGTAAACTCTGAAGTTGGTAAGGTTCTGAATAGTCAGGATACATTCAGGAAGCTATATAAGCTACTTCAAGAGGGCAAGAATAGAGGTGAGAAAATAACCATAAAAATTCTATGATATGGCAAAGAAGTGTGGTTGCAAAGGAAAAGGTAAGAACAATAGAGGTAAATGATTATGGATGCAAGAATAGTTTCAAATCAAGTTATAAATAGCCTTCAAATATCTGTACTGAAGGAGGTGCCTTCAGGGAACTTCAATCCCGGAGTCAACTTCCTACTGAAGAATATATCTGATGATGATGTGGAGGTTACTATAATTCCAGCAGGACAAAAGGATAGCATAAAGACTATTCTAGGTGTTGGATGGAATCCAGAGATATGTAAAGGTGTTATAAATGCTCCTTCAGGAGTTCTTCAATATGGATATTAAAATATGGCAACAGCAATTATAGGTACATTAAAGCATCTTCCTAAGACACCAATACTGCCTACTTTACCAGAGACAGGTAGACCTAACAGGATATATTTTATTCCCAATGAAGACCCTACAGAAGATAATAGGTATAATGAATATCTATGGGTAAAGGATGAGACTTATCCTGATGGCCATTGGGAGCTTGTTGGTCCTACCACAATAGGCCTGACTGATTATGCCACTAAGGAAGAGGTAAGTGATTTGAAAGACTCCATAGGTGAGCAAATAAAGAAGTATTTGCCCTTATCAGGAGGTACAATGGATAAGGGCAGCAGCATATCCTTCCCATTAGATAGTGGGAGTACTGTGTATAATGGTTCTGGAATATCAGTGGGTGGCAAAGCCAGTACTGACATCCTACATGCAGCAGGAGGCACTACTAAAATCAAGACCTTGAATGGAGAATCTATGTTAGGAGAAGGTAATATTGTAATAGACCCTTCAAGTGTTCCAGTATCTTTAAGCTGGTATGATAGGACTAGCAGTCAGCAGGATGCCACAATAAACCTGACAATTGGAGATACCACAGTAAACCTATTCCCTAATATATTCAAATTATTTAAGGCTGGTAAAGTTTCCACTTCCGAGTCCCTTAGTATAGAACTTACTGCTAATCCTGGGGTAAGTGGGGTACCACAAGTTCCTACCTCATTATGCCAGTGGAGCATACCTTTGGCTGACAGTAATACCGCAGGTATTATATCAAGTGAGGATAAGGCTAAGTTAGATAACCTATCTGACCCAAAGAATTTGCTAGCTTATGGTGTGGAATGGGATTCTACCAACAGTAGCCCTGTACTTACTAGAATAGGTAACATGAGCCTGCATAAGTCTCTCCCAATACAATCAGCATTAAGAGGATGTGTATGCCAAGGTAAAAGGATAATGTATTATTTGGACCCAAATGACTGGTCTAAGAAAGCAGATGGTACAGATTCCAGATTGGATGGATATGATGGTACTGTACAGGTAGAAGTACCTGAATTTTATTTGTGGTCTGAAACGGAAGGAACCAAATCCAGAGTATATGTGTCTACCCAAAAAGTAGTTCCTTATGCTATAAGGATTCCTCATATGTTGGTAGATGCTTATAGGAGTACTGTACTTAATGAAGTGCCTGAGGATATGGGCTATTTATCTACACTTCAAGTAAATAGTGCTATTTCAGTTGTAAATACCTCTTCTTATTGTAGAGGAGGAAATAATAGCTCTAGCAGTGATACCTACTTGGAATCGGATAAATTCAGGACTAATTTAGGAAAACCTAGAACAAACACTAGTAGGGCAAACTTCAGAACTTATGCCAAAAATGCTGGCAAGATGTTGCTTACTTATGAGTACTACAAATCAATATTCTATTGGTTGTATGTTATAGAATATGCAAACTTCAATAGTCAGGCAAACTATGTTGAAGATTTGACTGAAGATGGATATAGACAGGGAGGGCTTGGCAATGGAGTTACTACTTGGAGTGATACTGTTTGGAATACTTATAATGGCAGATGCCCAATAACTCCATGTGGGTATTGTAATGAGTTTGGTAACTTTACTGGAATTAAGGACTTGGTAATTCCTGCTTCAGATGGTATCAGTACCGTAACTTTCAAAGTACCAAGGTGGAGAGGATTTGATAACGTGTTTGGAGATATTTGGACTAATCTGGATGGTATCCTAATAGATACTCCTGTCGGTGCCAGTGAGTCCACACCAAACTATGTGTATATTATAAATGACCCTGATAAGTTCACTGATACTTTGTCAGATGCACCTACCAATGCGGATAGAGTAGTAGCATCAGGACATACAGGAGGGTATATTACAAAGTGGGCATTAGGGGAGTATGCAGATATAATACCTGTTAGTGTTGGCGGTTCTGCAACTACTTATATGTGTGGCCGTTACTGGGTAGATTACGATAATACTCAGGATACGCTACTGGTTGGTGGCAGGGCTGATTATGGTTCTAATGCTGGCTTGGCTGGCTTCCTTTCTTCTTCTGGTTCGGGTTTTGTTGTTGCCCATGTCAGCTTTAGGTGCTTAACACTGATAAGCTGATTTGATAAAGAAAAGAAAATCATAGTTTCACTATGTAGGACATATATTATATGACTTGGTTAGTTCTAATTGTAAAAACTAGTTAGTAGCAAGGCTAATAATGGTTCTAATGCTAACTTAGCTAACTTCAATTCTACTAATAGTTCAGGTAATGGTGTAAAGAGGAATTAAAGTGCAGGTATTACTATAGATATGCAGATGATATAGTAATATTAGGTGAGTCAAAGGCTCACTTAAGGAATGTGCTTGTTGCCATAAAGTTGTATCTTAAACATGTATTGAAACTTGGTGTAAAAGGGAACTATCAGATATTCCCAGTAGAATCCAGAGGTATAGATTTTGTTGGATATGCATTTAGGCATGACTATATTAGGGTTAGGAAAGGTATAAAGAATAGCTGTAGGAAAAGAATAAGACACTCAAATAATCTAGCAGGTATCCTACCTTCCTACTTTGGGTGGTTTCAGCACTGTAATGCAGTGAATTTGAAGAGGACCATACTTGATGAGGTGAGGAAAATAGAGAATAAATAACCAATTAAAAATTGAATGATTATGGCGAGAAAAGCTGGTAGAACAAAGCCCATGTCTCCAAAAGCAGGAGTGACTAAAACTAGGAGAAGGCATAGTTGCGGAGGCAAGGTTAAAAAGTAAGAATCTTTATAAGGTGGAACTGTATTTACTAAAGATAATGCCTATGGTAATTGCTTTAGCATATTTGGTAAATACAGTTTCTTCTTATTTTGGAGTTGATATTCCAATACTTGCAAGTATTGCAGGAATGTCTTTAATACCACTAATATTTATGTATATCTCTTCTTATGTATTCAAGTTTTGTGAGTATCATAGGATGTTTCTGCATTATATATAAGAGTTGGTTTGGTGACAATGTAGACCAAAAGATAATAGAATCTGCTATTATATTCTGGTTCAAAGATGTGGATTGCAAATCCAGAAATAAGGTAGTAAGTTACTTTAAAGAATACTGATAGGACAAGGGAAAGGTATAATCTTGCCCTTTCTTTTTGCATATATAATAAGTATCTTATTTGTGCTTGCAAAGTAATTTATTTACTATATTGTATGGGTGTAAAATTCTATATAACTTTGCATTGTATAATTATATCATAATGGGAGATTATGGAAGAAGAATTGATTTTAGACAATATTCTAGGAGCAGAGGAAATAGAGAATCTGTTTGTAGATGATGAAGTACAGGATACTTCGCCTGAAGATGAAGTAACTCCTGACCAAGAGGATGGTAAGGAGGATAAAAAGAATAAAGAGAAAGACGAAGAAACTACTGAGGTTATTGATGTAGATAACTTGTTTACAGATGAGCCAGAGAGCGTAGGTAGTGGAAAGGATAATACAAAAGGAAAGGAAGATACTTCCTCTAGAGAGGACAGCACTTCTCCCCAAAAAACTATCTACTCTTCCATTGCTAAAGCCTTGAAGGAGGAAGGTATCTTTCCAGACCTTGATGATGAAGTCCTCTCTAAAGTCAAGGAGCCTGAAGATTTCAGGGACTTAGTGGAACAGCAAATCAAGGCTGGTCTTGAAGAGAGACAGAAGAGGATTGATGATGCACTTAATTATGGCATTGAACCCACAGAGATAAAAAGGTATGAGAATACCTTGAACTTCCTTGACAGTGTTAAGGAGGAAAATATCACTGATGAGAGTGATAAAGGTGAAGAGTTGAGAAAGAATCTTATCTTTCAGGACTTCATTAATAGGGGTTACGGCAGAGAAAGAGCCACAAGAGAAGTACAGAAATCCTTTAATGCTGGTACTGATATTGAGGATGCAAAGGAAGCATTGAAGAGTAATACTGAATACTTCAAGGGTAAATATGATGACCTTATTGAGGATGCCAAGTTAGAGGCACAGAAGGAAGAAGAGAACAGGAAGGAACAGGCTAATAAACTAAAGGAGTCTATTCTCAATGAAAAGAATATATTGGGAGACTTGTCAATAGATAAGCCGACAAGGCAGAAGATATATGATAACATATCCAAGCCTATATATAAAGACCCTGAAACTGGAGAGTATTATACTGCTATTCAGAAGTATGAAAAGGATAACAGAGCAGACTTCCTGAAGTACTTGGGTCTGATTTTTACATTGACTGATGGGTTCAAGAGCCTTGATGGTCTAGTAAAAGGCAAGGTAAAGAAAGAGGTAAAGAATGGCCTGAGGGATTTGGAACATGCTATTAATAACACTGCAAGAAACTCAGATGGTAATCTGAAGTTTGTCAGTGGAGTAGATGAAGACCCTGAATCATTCATAGGTAAAGGTTGGAAAATAGATATCTAAACAATTATGCCGAGGATAAAAAGGCTGATACAATGGGTAGGAGACCCTAACCTCCTACCCAACAGAGAAAAAAAAACAAACATAGTGTATAAGGATAAGTCTGCTTCTTACTCTTCACTTATAGAGGTGTGTGAGAACACGGATAATCCTTCACTTCCATATGTATTTACATTAGGTCCTGCTAAAAGCTATAGGGTAATATGTGTCAATAAACTTAGTCGTATTGATACTACCAATGTAAAAGATAAGACTAAGATGTTCATAGTAAATATGATTCATTCCAGATATGACTCCAATGAATCTGTCACTCCCAATCTTGGACTTTGGGGAATGTATAGTAGTATTGTCATGCCGGGGATATATCTTATTTACTCAATGGGTAACAATGCATCAGTAACGGTAACACCCATTACTGACAGTAATGATATAAAGAAACTATCTCAAGGCTCTTTGGATGAACCACCTTCAGAAATTATGACTCCAGGTTTTAAACTACAGAAGTTTACTCCGATAATGTTGTTTTCTGAATTTACCAATTCAAGGATACTTTGGAACACAGATAATACAAAAGCTTTCATTTCATGTGGTGGAGGCTGCTTCATTCCTGTATTGTTTTTTAGGAATGGAAAAGACTTGAAGTCTGAAAGATTTAATCCTGAAAGCATAAGAAAGGCATTGACTTCCAAAGATGAAGTCCTGTTATTGTTTGCATCCCTTTCCTATTACGATAAAGAATTGACTAAACTAGAGGATGGTACTACTTACAAGTTGAATAAGACTTGGGAGGACTTGGGACTTCAGGATTTGTATGAAGAATATTTAAAATCTAAGTAAAGATTATAATTTTAACTAATAAACAATTATTTTATGGCTGGAAAATTAGGTAAGTTTCAGATGGTAAGCTTCCAACATTGGAAGGGTTTGACTAAAGAAAACCACCTAGGCTCTATCTATCAGTTAGCTCCTCAGAGAGCTACAAACCTAATGGTACAACTGCTAGCCTTCCATAGAGGAAAGACACTTGATTCATTCTTGAATCAGTTCCCTGTAAAGGAGTTTGAGGATGACAGTGAATATTACTGGGACGTTATTGGTTCTTCAAGAAGGAATATTCCTTTGGTAGAGGCAAGAAAAGAGGATGGAACAAAGGTTGAAGATGATGGTAGCATGATTGGAGAGGGTACTTCTCCCTTCTATCTTGTTTTCCCTGAGGACTGGTTTGCAGATGGTGAGTACATTGTGGGTAATCTAAATGAACTGTACCAATTCAGAATTTTAGGAGACCCTAGAATGGAAGGTACCAATGCAGTTTATAAGGTAGAACTTGCTGGAGGTAATACAGCAGGAGTTCCTGCTGAAAGGCTACTTGCAGGAGAGAGATTCTCTATTGAAGCTGCATTTGTAGAAAAGGAACTATCAAGAAAAGTTGGTGATGTAAGATACACAAGCCCTGTTTCTATGAGAAATGAGTGGTCTGTAGTGAGAATCCAACACAAGGTTCCGGGTTCAATGCTGAACAAGAAGTTGGCTGTAGGTATTCCTATTATCAAGGAGACTGATGGTAGATATACCAAGTCAGTAGCTAAAATGTGGATGCACAATGTAGACTTTGAGGTAGAACAGCAATTCTCTGAGTACAAGAACAATGCTCTTGCCTTTGGTAGAAGCAACAGAAACTCCAATGGTGAATATATGAACATTGGTAAGTCTGGTGGTGTAATCAAGACTGGTGCTGGTCTATTTGAGCAGATGGAAGTTGCTAATACTATGTACTACAATGTATTCAGCTTGAAGCTTCTTGAGGATGCCCTATATGAGCTTTCTGCTTCTAAATTGGACTTTGGTGATAGATACTTCCTAATCAAGACTGGTGAAAGAGGTGCTATTCAATTCCACAAGGAAGTATTGAAGACAGTATCAGGTTGGACACAGTTTGTTCTTGATAACAACTCTATTGGTGTTGTTCAGAAGACTCAGTCTCAGTTGCATCAAAATGCTCTAAGTGCTGGTTTCCAATTTGTAGAGTATAGAGCACCTAATGGTGTAAGGGTTAAGATTGATGTAGACCCATTCTATGATGACCCTGTTAGAAATAAGATACCACACCCACAGGGTGGTGTTGCCTTCTCTTACAGATATGATATTATGTACATTGGTACTATGGACCAACCTAATATCTTCAAGTGTAAGATTAAGGGTGATAATGAATACAGAGGCTATCAGTGGGGATTAAGAAATCCATTTACAGGACAGATAGGCAATCCTTACATGTCATTTGATGAGGATGCTGCTGTAATACACAGAATGGCTACTCTTGGTATCTGTGTTCTTGACCCAACAAGAACTATGTCATTGATTCCTGCTATTTTGCAAGGATAAACTATAAAGGGGAGTAGGGGTAACTCCTGCTTCCCTTAATTCATTTTTATTTCTATTAAATAAGGAGAAGATATGTCAAAGGAAAAGGAAGAAGTAGATTATGGTACACTTGGTTTTGAAGTAGATGATACAGCACTGCCATTGAGGGAAGTGCCAAAAGAAGAGGAAAACCCTGCAAGGAGAAAACCAAAAGCCTCACAGGAAGTGAGAAATATAGAAGAGGATGGTGATGAGCAGTTGATAAGCTGTTTAAGAAATGAGAGAGTAATTGTCAGATTCATTCCCAAACTGGGAGGAATATGGGGAACTAACCCTAAACATCTTCTTGCTGGAGGTATGGCAGAAGGGTCTGTTAGAGTATTTGTAGTACCTAGGCTGTCATCAGGCATGTATGTCAATGTACTTACAGACAAAGAGAAGGCATTCTTGGAAGATGTAATGGGCTTGGAATACAATGCTCTAAGTATCTATAAGAAGGTAGATAACTTCTGGAATGATTCTAATGAGAGCGGGATAAATAAGGTAAGACTGACAAAGCAGGATAATTACCTTAACCTGTCCAATCCGGAAGATTATATAAGATATAAAATACTCTTGGCTAACAAGGACTTTGTTGCGCCATCATTGCAGGCTTTGCAAGATAGACCTAAGGCTTCATATCAGTTTGTCATCATCTCTGAGAATGATGAGACAAAGACTGCTCAGGATAATATGAGCACTACAATGAAGTGCTATAAGGAGTTTGGAAAGATTGAGAGTGATGTGGATACTTTGAGAGTTATCATAGAGACTGTTGATGGAAGACCTACATCTCAAAATGCTAAACTAGAGTTCTTGCAGACTAAGGCTAATGAGCTTATTCAATCCAATAACAAGCTCTTCCTGAAGGTTATCACTGACCCAATGTTACCTACTAAGGTATTCATCAAGAAGAGTATAGAAGCAGGATTAATTTCAAATAGAGGAGGTTTCCTATACTTGAGAAGTGACAATACTCCACTATGTGAGGCTAATGAGGAACCTACATTGAATACAGCAGCCAAGTACCTGAACTCTCCAAAGCATCAGGAAATCAAGTTTTCCTTGGAGGCCAAGTTAAAATAAAGAAGAATATAAGATTATGACACTACAGGAGTTTTCAGATGAATTTGACGTTCTCTACAATAATATATCCAGTAACCAAGCTCCGGGCCTTAATGAGTATGAAAAGTCTGTGTTTCTCACAAAAGCTCAGAATGAGATAGTAAAGAACTACTTTACTTCTACCCAAGGAGGTAACAAGTACCAGCAAGGGTTTGATGATTCTGCCAAAAGACAAATAGATTTCTCTACTCTTCTAGTGCAAGAAGCCTGTCCCTTGATAAAGGTGGATTCCAAGAAGGGAACTGATATTTTGGAGGGTGTCACAATCCCCGGAAATATCTATGGCAGTGCTCCTGAAGCTGTATTATTCAATGCCCCTAGCTTTATTGACAAAATACTGTTAGTGGTATCAGAAAGGATAATCATTAAGGATACAGATAATAATGTAGATAAGTATTATCAGGTAGTGCCTATAAAATTAGATAGTTTGCTTAATAACCTGAGCAAGCCCTATGGAAGACCTTTAAAGAGGCAAGTGTGGAGAGTTATAGAGACTTTTGGAGACCCTAAAGGGTCTGAAGACCAGACTGTAATTCCCACAAAGTACAATGGATTCAGGTTTATATTGCATGATGCAGATGAGAAATTCCTAGGAGAATCTGGAGGTGAAAGTCCAGGGAGTACCAAGGCCATTTACTTTATCACATACCTAATCAAGCCTAAGCCAATAGTATTGGAGGACTTGGTTGGTGTATCAGTAGATGGAGAATCACAGCAATCTCCATGTGTCTTGAATAGTGAACTACATCCTGAAATTCTTCAAAGGGCAGTAGAGTTAGCTAAATCTGCTTATATGGGAGATTTGAAAAGTAGTGTTGAACTGGGACAAAGAAGTGAATAATGACAACTGAGGAATTTTCTAATGAATTTGATGTTCTATTGAACAGTTACTCTTCAGGTGGAATTGAGTTCAACGAGTATGAGAAATCAATCTTTCTTACAAAAGCCCAAGAAGACCTGTTAGTGGAATTATACAATGGTAAGAACCCATTCAGGGAATCATTTGAAGAGACTGAGGAAATAAGGAGATACCTGAGCAACTTGGTGAAGACTTATACCACTACTGAAAAAATAGCAGACATTACTGGAATATCTGATAAGTCTGTATTCTTCAAGTTACCTAGTGACTTGTGGTTTATAGTTTATGAATCAGTTGAACTGAGTGATGATAAGCTAGGCTGTAAGGATGGTAACCAAGTACTTGTGGTACCCACTACCTTGGATGATTACTACAATACATATAACAATCCATTCAGGGGTCCGGGATACAGGAGAGTCCTGAGACTTGATATTGATAATGGGATTGCAGAAATAGTATCAAAGTATAATATAAGCAGGTACTTAGTCAGGTACCTATCTAAACCCAACCCAATTATATTGGTAGCATTGCCTGCCCATCTAAACATAAATGGAGAAAGCAAGATAACAGAGTGTGATTTACATCCTGCATTGCATAGGGTAATACTTGATAGGGCAGTAGGACTTGCAATAGCAAGCAAGGGTTTGGATACAAACAGAACAAAATAAACTATTGTGTAATTTAATATTAAATTAAAATGGCAACATTTAGTACAAATCAGGTAAGGCAATTTTATGTAGCAACTGCATTTAAGACTACCCATGTAATTGAGTCTGACACTGCTGGTGCTATTGCAGTATCAAATGATACTGAAAAGAAACACCTGTATTTTGAATATAAGGGAGCTGATAACAGAATGAGAAGTGACCTTATAGATATAGAAAACATTCTCTATGCAAAGGCAACTAGTGCTGATAGCATGGCTTACAAGATGAAGTCAGCTACCATAGCATTGGATTCAAGTGTTAATGGTGGTGCTCCAGTTGCAGGTCAGGATTATGTCCTAAGAATTGCATTTAAACAGTATGTGGGCATGTCTGATGAGGACCAATACTTCAAATATGGCATGGTTCATGCTTATTCTGGCATGACTGCTGATGTGTTCTACAAGACTCTTGCTCAATCTATTGCTAAGAACTTTAGCAGGGAAATAGTTCCCTTGATTAAGATTGAGGTACATAGTGCTGCAACCAAGAGCGGGGGAGGATTTGATGCAAATGGTTATATGACAGTAACTCCTTCTACTAAGGATAATGGCAAGAGTGATAGTACTAACCCATACTATGATGGTACTTCAGCAATTGTAGCTGACATTGACAGCATCAGAATTACTGAGGCAGAACAGCCTTGGAGATTAGGTGTTATGTCTCAGACACCAGTATATTTCACTGTACAGCCAGTTGAAATAATTGTAGATGGAGATGAGAGAATTTGGGGCACTGTAGAGATGGGTACCAATGGTACAATAGGTAATGGTAAGGTTATTGCAGACTTAGAGTACTTCTGTATGGGTGAAAGAGGAGACATCTACAGAGGCATTGGCTGGCCTAACAACATTCCTACCACTTATCTGATAGACCCAAGCAAGACATATAATGTGCTTGATATACACTATGCCTATGTAGGCAGCAATGAGTCAGTACAAAAGTCTGAAAAGACAATAACTATTGCTTGTGCAGATAAAGCAGTTCTCAATCAGATAATCGGTGCAGTGGAAACTGCTACAGGACTTACTATTGCAGACATCTCCTAAAAGCGAGATACAAATAAGGAGACTTTTATAGTCTCCTTTTTTTATTTACCTAATTTGTGTAATATGATAAGATTTGCTACATTAAAAGCCTCAGGAGAATGCAGGCAGTTGGTAATTGATGCTTCTATAGAAGCATACTCCTTCTATGATGATGTCTATATTGACTCAGTAGTCATAGATACTCAGGATACCTTCATAACCTCTGGGCCATCATCAAGCAGTGTGTATACAAAAAGCATTGATGGTAATTCCAAGCATGTGACATTAATCCTAGACAAGACAGATTTCGATGCAGCAGTAGATTTTGGTAAGGACTTATTCTTTGTCTATATTACTGTCAAAGGTACAATGGCACCTGATACTCCATGTGGGTATGACAGATATTATGATTTAGGAATAGCTGTCAATATGCATAACCTTTATAAGTTACTGATGGGTGGCATCAGACAGGTAGAGGAGACTTGCAATATTCCCAAGCAGCTTATAGACAAATACCTTCAACTGAAGGCTTTTACTACTTCCTTAAAGATAGGGAACTATACTTTGGCAATAAAGTATTGGAACAAGTTCTTTAGGAACTGTGTGATAACAGATGATACAAGTACTAAATGTGAGTGCTCATTATGAATAACTTAAGTAATGTATTGAAAAGGGCATTAGCTACATACTTCAATGTACTTTCAAGTACAGGATATGTGTGTTATAATGATGTCAATAAGTTACTGCTTTTGTCCTTGATAGAAGAGCTTACTAGTGGCCCAATGTCTGCCTTTATGGATGATAAGGACTACAATAGCATGAATAATGCCCTATATTGTATATTTGGTACTTCATGCCTAATACCATATCCTCCTACTGAGGAAAGCTCTGCTGTGTATGGTGAAGAGGAATCTATCAGAATGTCTGAGGATGACATGATAAGATTCACACAAGATAACAAACCTAGAACTCCTGCTATATAAGTTATATATTTGCTTACTGCAAAAGATTCAATTAAAACTATTGCAATATTGATTATAAATATCTATATTTGCAATAGTTTTTTATTTATTAATAAGCATGCATATATAGTTATGACATACAGAGAATTAGTTTATTTATGTCTGGATGAGGTAAAGAGTATATCAGATGACTCTACTTTCAATGAGAATCATATTATACTTTTGGCAGATAAGTATAGGGCATTCCTTATAAAGCAAAGATATTCTGATGTCAAGAAGCATATACCTGAAAGCAACTATCAGACTATATGTCTGGATTTGACCAAATCAGTATCTCCTTCTGGTCCATGTGGCAGAACCTATCTTATGAGTAAGGAAGAGGTACCTAATATATTAAGTGTCAGTAATACCAGAGTATACCCTATTGATTTCTATCGGGATAGTATAACCTTCATAAGCAGGGATAGGATGAGATATGTAGGATATGACAAATATCTACAGAACATAATATATTGCTCCCTTGCTCCGGATAACCACTTGTATTTAATCTCTATGAATCCCCAATTCCTTTACCTCTCCAAGATAAAGGTAACTGCTATATTTGAAGATGCCAGCATAGCCTCTGAATTGGAATGTGGAGACAATAAGGAGTGTGATGTGCTTGATAGGAAATTTCCTATTGAGGAGAGCCTTGTTACTCCCCTTGTAAGTCTTATAGTAGGAGAGGTGCTGGGTGCTAAATACAGACCTGATGATAATAAGAACAATGCTAAGGATGATTCATCTGATGTTTCAGTAAAGCAGTAACCTATGAGTGATTGTCAAGAAGAGTATAAGAAATGGAAGGAGTTTAGGACATCAGTGTGCCACTTGAATGAACATAGAACACATAAGGTATCAGGTTCCTTGGGTGTATATGATGCCTATAAGTATATAAGGAAAAACAAGTGGTTTGACATAGGCAGGCCATTGACTGAGCATGAGTTTTACAGCATTATAAGAAGAGTCAACAACTATCTGGCTGAAGAGCTGCTTAAAGGACATGATATTAGTCTTCCTCATAGGATGGGAAGACTGGAGCTGAGAAAATATGATGCCAAAATCTACCTTAAAGATAATAAGGTTGTCACCAATTTGCCAATAGATTGGGATAAGACATTAAGGTTATGGTATGAAGACAAGGAATCTTATGATAATAGGACTTTAGTTAGAATGGAGGAGAAAGAGGTATTTAAAATCCATTATAATAGAAGTAAGGCAGACTATAATAACCAAACCTTTTATGAGTTCAATCCCAATAGAGAATTAAGGAAAGAATTGAAGAAGAGGATAAAAGATGGCAAGATTGATGCCTTCAAGGGTTAAACTAAAGGATTGTAGAAATTTAATTGAGACGGATAAATGATTAATAATATTCAATATACTAACATCAGACAGATACTGGATAGACTGAAAAGGCATCCTCTATTGCAGAATCTTACACTTGAACAAGTGGTATCCCACCTAGTTACATTTATTGGGATATTTGGAATGCCAGAGTTATATTTAAATAAGGAGAGTGTACTGCATATAGAAGAGTTTAGGGCCATATTGCCCTGTGACCTTGTATCCATAAATCAGGTGAAGGAGTGTAAGACTGGGATATGTTTAAGGAGCATGACAGATAATTTCATGCCTAGAGAACATCGTGATAAGTATGAAGGACATAAAAGACCACAAGAGTTTACCTTTAAGACACAAGGCAGAGTAATATATACTTCCTTCAAGTCAGGAGATATAATAGTCTCATATAAGTCTGTTCCAATAGATGAGGATGGGTTTCCATTGCTCATAGACAATCCTGTGTTTATGAGAACACTTGAGCTATATATTAAGATGGAAGAGTTCACTACTTTGTTTGATATGGGAAAGATTTCTCCTGCTGTATTACAGAACACCCAACAACAATATGCTTGGTCAGCAGGACAATTACAGAGTGAATTTACTATACCATCACAATCTGAAATGGAATCAATAAGCAGAATGTGGAATACTCTTATTCAAAGGACAAGTGAGTTTGATAATGGATTCTCTTCTCTTGGCAATAAAGAGTATATAAAATTGCAATAGTATGATAAAGAAATCTACATGGCAGATAAAAGGTATGCAGAGGGACTTGTCTGTAAGCAAATTCTCTTCTGAGTATGCTTATGAGAACAAGAATATAAGGATAATGTCTACTGATGATAATACCCTGCTCAGCATAGTAAATGAGAAGGGTACTAAAGAGGTATCAAACATAGAAGGTATAGACTCTATAAAGGGATTACCTATAGGACAAGCTACAATTAATGGTTATCTAGTACTGTTCACTACAGACCAAGACAATGGAAAAGATTACATATATAAGATATGGTTTGACAAGGACAGCTTGCATGGAGTAATATTATATGATAGTAACAAAGGCAATCTTAACTTTAATCCTCTCTATCCTATAGAGACATTGTCATTCTATGAAGATGATAACATACAGAAAGTATATTGGACTGATGGATTAAACCAGCCCAGAGTTATCAATATTACTTCTATAGAAGATTACACACCCAATTCTTTTGACTTTGTTATGAGTTTGAATCCTGGTTCAACTGTTAACATAACCAATATAGAAAAAGGGTATAGTGGGGTATTCCCGTCAGGGGTAATACAATATTGTGTTACAGTCTATACCAAGAATGCTCAGGAGTCCAATATACTGGCTATATCTCCTCTATATTACATAACAAAGTATGATAATGGAGGTAGTCCTGAGGATTCTTTATCTGTGAGTTTTAATGTAACAGTGTCTGTTAAAGATGTTGCATGTGAGTATGTCAGATTATATTCAATACTGAGAACTACACAAGATTCAACTCCCATTGTCAAAAGAGTTCAAGATATAAAGTTATCTTCCTCTACTCAAACAATCAGTTTTACAGATACTGGTAATATTGGAGAGAGTATTGACCCTACTGAATTATTATACTTGGGAGGAGAAGACATATCTTGTGGTACAATGTGCCAAAAGGACAATACATTATTCTTAGGAAATATCAATGTTAATAGAATTGAGCCTGATAGCTCTATTAGAGAGTACTTCAGAGGATTAAATGTAAACCTCAATACAGTTACCACAATTAATTTGGGAACACCTTCTGGATATTATCAACATAGGTTTCAGTTGAATAACAGCTCTAGCACTATTAAGATATTTAAATATTTGGAGTGGTACAGATTTGGCATACAGTTTAAGCATAAGTCAGGCAGGTGGTCTTCTCCAGTATTCATAAAAGACGCTCAGATTACCACAGCACCCAGTACTAATGACTTATATGGCAGTTTTGGTGTTTCAAATCTGGTATTCTATAAGTGCACACCTAAGGTAGCATTCAATGATGATACCATAATTGGTAAACTAAAGGATTTAGGATATATTGGATTCAGACCTATAATAGTATATCCCTCTATAGGGGATAGAGAAGTAATATGCCAAGGAGTTTTATGTCCCACTGTTTATAATGTTGGTGACAGATTCAGTAATTCCCCATTTGTACAGTCTTCTTGGTTCTCAAGACCCAACATTCCCTTTGATGTGATAAGGTCAGAGTCTGGGGATGCAGGCTTGCCAGATGTGTCACCTATATTTGACGTTCCTGAAAAGGCATTATATAGTGACCAAACCTTGTCAAGATATGGTATAATAAATAATGATAAGCAGTTTTATTCTCCTAATGAGTCGGTTAATATAAATATTTCCTTGATTGATACAGGTACTTGGGCTGAGTGTAGGCATGGTAGTCCTATACCAGGAAACACTCATAGGAATGCGGAGATACAGAATATATCCTACCCTCCTGCCACTCCACGCCTTGCAGGAGGAAACAATTTGCTGACAGATTTTAGTGAATATGTGGAGAAGCATAAACATGAGTTTTTTGTAGACCAATCAATAGTTACTCTTCATTCCCCAGATATTGAATTTAACAGTGAAGTTGAGAATTATGATATTTCCAAGTGTAAGCTGAGGATAATAGGTGCAACTTTGGTAACCGCCAGTGTAGGGGATACTGACATTGTAACTTCTACCACAGGGACTACCATGGTTGGCGCAGGTAATGAGAAGTTCCCACCAACAGGGTTTTATAAGGAGTCTTGTGGTAGTGTCAACATATCCCCTTGGGCATTCAGAAGCCAATTGGCTAATATCAACTGGATAGATAATGTTCAAAGAGACTTTGGTGACGCTATACCCACACAATATAGAAGGATGCAGGTAGGCTTTGCCACATATCCTTGGCATAGGAGTGGAGGTCTTGATGGTACATGCTGGGCAGATGAGAATGGATATAGACCTGCCAAGTTACAGTATAAGAGGCTATCCAATTTGAAATTCTCTGCCACTAACCTGTACCTTAGCAGTACTAGTACATGGAATTCAGGGGAACTTGCAGATGCACAGATTTTTAATTCAAACGAGGTTACTCCACTCAAATTGAAAGCTCAGGAGCATTCTGGAAAAGGCACTTTAGTGTACTATGGAAATGTAGATAAGATTACTTCAAATACTGAATATTCAGGTAGTGATTATTACCAGATTGTAACATCTTCCACCTATAGTCAGAAAGGTGCCTCATATACTAACCACGACATATATGTTGGTGACTTTACACCTATCACGACTCTCTCTAGTAGCTTAATAGATAAGGCATATGACCCTGTACACATAAAGTACAAGTCTACCCCTCATGCTGTTATTGTACTTGAAGACAAGCTCAACTTGGGTAAGTACTCATATAAGGTTTTGCCTACTATCATAGATGGTAATGATTATGGAGAGCCTACATCTAGTAGTTGGCCTGTAAACCGTGTTGCAATAACTCATGATGGTGCCCCTAACTTCTGGGATACTTTGGAAGTATACAACTCTGTGTCTCAGGATGTTATAGGAGACTTTGTAGGTACTGGTCCTAATAAGACAGTTAAAAGTATCCAATACGGCTGGTGGTGGTTAGCAGAATTATACAGAGATGATGTCACCAATAGGTTTGGAGGAGAGTCTGATGATGCTATACAGAGTAATCAATGGTTACCATGTGGAGAAACTACCTATTTCTATAATGATGGCTCCCGCCGTACTTATCTTGTAAAGTACTTGGAAGGAGACACATACTTCCAAAGATATGACCATTTAAAGACTTATCCATTTACTTTGGAAGATGAAAACTCGGTGACTGAGATAATGTCATTTATGTGTGAGACAAGGGTAAATCTAGATGGTAGGTATGACAATAATAGAGGCAATACTTCTAATCTATATATAACCCCTGAGAACTTTAACAAGCTAAATCAAGTATACAATCAAAAGGATAACTTCTTTACCTATAAGGTAAGTACTGATGATACTTCAGTATTGAACAAATTTCCTAATGTGGTTACTTGGACTAAGACTAAGACTGCTGGAGAACTTGTTGATGCTTGGACCAATATCACTCTTGCATCCACTCTTGATTTTGATGGTAATAAGGGTAGTATAACAGCTCTGAGAATACATAATAATAATATCCTTGCTTTTCAAGATAAAGGCATTAGTCAGATATTGTATAATGAGAATGTGCAGATTTCTCCCACTAATGGAGTGCCTATTGAAATTGCCAACAGTGGAAAAGTTACTGGTAAGAGGTACTTATCTGATAGTATAGGATGTTCTAATAAGTGGTCTATACGCAGGACACCTAATGGTACCTATTTTATAGATGATATTACCAAAGGTATCTTCCTACTCAACAACCAGTTGGATAACATCTCTGATAGGCTTGGATTCCATTCATGGATTAACAGTAGGTCAACTGGAATAAATGTATGGAATCCTAAAGACTTTAGTGGATTTGTAACATACTATGATAAGGTAAATGGGGATGTATTCTTCATAAGCAAGGATGAGTGCTTGGCATTTTCAGAACCATTAGGCCAGTTCTCTTCATTCTACAGCTATGAGAATGTGCCATATTTCTCCAATATACTAGACAGGGGACTGTGGGTAAAGGATGGGAAGCTATGGCTGCACAATGAAGGCGATTATAATACCTTCTTTAACAGTTACCAACCTTTCTATACTACTGTCATATCCAATCCTGATATGACCCAGGATAAGATATTTAATACTCTTGAGTTCAGGGCAGACAGTTGGAACAGTGAAGGTAAGCTATTGGATACAACCTATGATACTCTTAGTGTTTGGAATGAATACCAAAGTGGTGAATCCAAGCTTACCCATGTACTTGGAAGACCTTCAAGTCTCAAGAAGAAGTTCAGGATATGGAGGGCTAATATACCAAGGGATAAATCAAACAATAGAGACAGGATGAGAAATCCTTGGTTATATCTTAAGCTATCTATGGAATCTGAAAATACAAATAAGACCATATTGCATGATATGGTGGTACACTACTTTGAATAACTTGATAGAGATAGCCTAAAGGGAAGGTAAGTAATAAACTTATCTTCCCTTTACTTTTTAAATAATATTCTTGTATAATTCTGATACTTTACTTATCTTTGCAAATAAATTATTATAACATGGTTAATAGAAAAGTTATAAGGAAACACAATAGTCCTGTTACTACTGGTATCATTAATAGATATGATGATGGTGGTAGTATATGGGACATTAGCAAGCTTTTCACCAAAGAAAACTTAGGTAAACTAGGTCTTGGATTATTAGGCCCTGCTGGTAATGCAGCAAATGGTTTAATAAGTAATGGACTAAGTTCAGGAGCAGGCAATGCAGTCAATAAAGTAGGAAGTACTGTGGGTTCTGCCATTAGCACAGTCAACCCTTTATTAGGAGGCATTGTATCTGCTGGTACTGGGTTGATAGGTGGTATAGCCAATGCATTATTCGGTTCAAAGATTAATAAGGAAAATGTCAATAATGTCAGAAACTCCAATAATGCCCTGAGTACAGTTAAAGTTGATAGCAGTAGCAATGACTCTATACTTAATCAATGGTCTAATCAGGACTTTGGAGCAGACTTCTCCCAATCAGATATTGGGAAAGATGGATTGTTCAGTAACAAGGCAAAAAAATTATACAATAAGTTAAAGAAGGAACAGGAGATAGCCAGAGTCAGAGCACTGCTAAGTTATGATGATGCAATAGAAAGTGCCGATAAGATGAATAATTTAAGAGCTATGTCCAATTACATGGCAAAGGGAGGTAAGATTCATATCAAGCCTGAGAACAGAGGCAAGTTTACTGCCCTTAAAAAGAGGACTGGAAAGTCAGCATCTTGGTTCAAGGAGCATGGTACTCCTGCACAAAAGAAGATGGCTACCTTTGCCTTGAATGCTAGAAAGTGGAAACATGATGATGGAGGATGGATAGATGAAGAGTTTACTTTGCCTTACAGTGCCTATATAGCAGACAGGGTAAATAACATGGGACTTAATAACTCTCAAAAGGCTGCTGTATACAGTTCAATATATGGGGAATCAAGGTTCAATCCCTATGCCTATAATCCCAGAGGTGGTGGAAAGGGAGCACATGGAATCATGCAATGGAGAGGTGCCAGAATACCTGAAAGCTCTTATCTGCCTAGCCAAATGGACTACTTGGAAAATACACTTAATAGTGTAGATAGGATGAATTGGTTGAGTAAGAGAAGTCTGAACAATTTCAAGAAATCCAATACTCCTGAGGCTTCCTCTTCTGCATTTGAAAGAGGATATGTCAGGGGAGAGGAGTTCTCTAGAACCTCTAAAAGAAAGAAGGCAAGGTCTGTATATGACAAGATGCACACTCCCAGTCTGTCTGACTTATCAGATTATAATATGAGAACTATTACCAAACCTAATATACAAACACCTTTTAATCCATTTGGAGATGGTGGCCTCATGGGTACTCATGGAGCAGATTTTACCAATGGTGTCACTGTTATAAATAATGGAGGATACCATGAAGAGAATCCACATGAAGGAGTACAGATTGGGGTTGATTATAATGGAATACCTAATCTTGTGGAAGAAGGAGAGGTGATTTATAATGATTATGTATTTAGTAACAGGATTAAAGTACCTGATTCAGTGAAGCAGAGGTATAAATTGAAGGGTGGCAAAGGTCTGACATTTGCAGATGCTGCCAAAAAGATTCAAAAGGAATCTGAGGAAAGGCCCAATGACCCAATAAGCAAGAGGGGGCTGGAAGATGGTCTCATAAAGTTAATGCAGGAGCAAGAGGCTCTTAGAGGACAGGGGCAATATGGACTTGAAGGAGTACAATATGCAGAGGGAGGTCCTGTGCCTGATGATTACACATATACTCCGGTGTTTGGTTCTTGGAAATCAGGAGAGATGCCAGAGGTTACAGCTACAGCAAAGAGACCCAGCATGATTAAATATGTGGATTATGACATACCTTCTACCATAGAGCCTATAGGTATTGATGGGCTTTATGCAGGATTTAGTGGCTTGTCTCCTATGGAAATATCAGGTATTGGTAAAGTAGGATATGATATACCTTCTAATGTGAAAGGTACAACTCCTGCTAAAGTTAGGGTACCCAAAAGAAAGGGTAATACAGATAGAAGAGGATTTGATGCTACTTGGCTAAGATATGCACCTGTAGTAGGTTCTGCAATAGGATTGGGTCAAAGTATATTCAGCAGACCTGATTATACAGGACCTGATGCAATCATAGAGGCTGCAAACAAAGTAGGTAATTATGTCCCTGTAAGCTATAAGCCAATAGGGAATTATCTGCAATATAAACCACTTGACAGGAACTTTTATATAAATAAGCTTGGTGCACAGGCTGGTGCAACAAGAAGAGCTATTATGAACTCTTCAAGTCCTTCAAGGAATGCCGCACTACTTGCAGCAGACTATAATGCACAAGGCAAGTTGGGAGACTTGGCAAGACAGGCTGAGGAGTATAACTTGGCACAGAGACAGATGGTAGAGCAGTTTAATAGAGGAACCAATCAAGCAAACTCTGAGATGGGGCTTAAAGCTGCAATGGCTAATCAGGAGGCTGCACTAAAGGCAGGAAGTACAAGGCTAAGTGGTATTACACAAGCTATGGCAATGAGAGATGCAATAGATGCAAGAAGAGGTGCAAGTATGAGTGCTAACCTGACTAATCTGTTTGACTCATTGGGTAATATAGGAATAGATGCTTATAACAGGTCTGACAGGGATATGCTAATCAACTCAGGGGTATTTGGTACTCTAAGCCAGAAACCTAAGGAATGGAGTAAAGAAGAGTGGGAGGATTACAAGATGTCTGTAGCAGGAGGCAAGTATTCTAAAGGAGGAAGATTAAAGAAGAGAAGAGGAGGTCTCACTTACTAATATGGCAAATTATAGTTTGGTTGTAAATAGCAAGTTCCAGCCTTTCTCTTTTGACAGGTACTTGCAACCATATCAAATATATGGTCAGAATTATAAGGAAATTGAGGAACAATATACTGACTTGTCTACAAAGGCTGGTATATGGGATGGCTTAGCCAATGAGCAGACTGACCCATATACCTATAAGATGTACAAGACCTATGCAAATGATTTGGAGAATCAAGCCAGTCAGCTTGCAAGTGAAGGACTTAATGCTGTAAGTAGGAAGAATATGCTTAACATGAGAGCAAGGTACAGTAAGGAAATTATTCCTATTGAGCAAGCATATAAGGCAAGGACAGAAGAGGCAGCAGAACAATATAAGGGAAGAGCTGCTGGTATGGTATATGAAGGAGATGCTTCTACAGCATCATTAGACAGATACCTGAATAATCCCTCTATAAGATTCAATCAGGCTAATAGCCAAGAGGGATTCAAGAGGGTAGCTACTACTGCTTCTGCATTATCCAAAGGATTAAGAGACTACAGAAATGGCAAGAGGCTTGACCCTTATGTCAAGACTTGGCTACAAGAACACGGATATAAGGATACTGATGTAGCAAAGGCCATCAATGACATTCAAAGACTGATTAACGGAGACACTGATGTGGATACTAATGGAGTCCTTAATTCTATCCTTCAAGATGAGCTTAATGTTTCCGGAGTAGGCAAGTGGTCAGACAAAGCTGCTGTTATGGACTATTTCAGTAGAGTAGCTCCAGCATTATATCAGGCAGTTGGTCAGACCCAAGTATCTCCTTATGAGGATTATGGAGCCAAGTTATCAGCACAGGAAGCTATGCAGAGGAGATTAAAAGCTTTAGACAATCCCACTCCGACATTGAATTATAAGCCTAGGACACTCTCACACTTGGAAGCTAATGGTGCCTTATATGTCATGAAGCAGACAAGAGACAAATTGAATGTGCAAGGTAAGGGATTAAAGGCATCTTACTTTGGTAAGAGAGGAAATTATAATCCTTTGGAAGTATATGAGGAATATAAGAAGATGACAGGAGCTACAGGACCGGGTAGAGGAACTGAGTTGTATCAGGCTCAATATGGTGTGGTTAAGCCTTGGTCTGAAGTGGAAAATGATGCTATGTCTGCCCTCAAGAAGAAGTATGGAAATGATATAAAGGTTATATCAGATGAGGATTACAATGCTTTGAAGACCATGGGTTATACTAACAAGTCTTCTCTTGAGGATTTCAAGAATATGGATAACATAATAGATGCCTCTGCCAAGTCCTATACTGAATATTTCATGAATGGAGACCCTGAGTATCTGTCAAAAGTATTAACCCATAACATCAGTAACCAAGAAAACTGGGAGAAGACATTTGCAGAAAATGCGACTATCTTGGATAAGAACTTTAACAAGACTTCCAAGAAGTTCAATCCTGAAGATTATGGAACTGAGGACAATCCTATAGTGGATTTCAGTCATAGTACCAAGCACAGGAACAAGGTGATAGTATCTTATAAGGATGGGTCAAAGGTTGCATTTAATCCTGACCTTATCTCAGGGGAAATGGGTAACCTGTTCAGGCTATATGACAGAAGGATTAAAGAGTTGATGTCTGAAGGATTTACTGAGAAAGAGGCAGAGGATTATGGAGAAATGTTTATTATGGAAGGTATAAGTTCTATGGGATTGAGTGGATATAACCAGTCTTTGACAAAGACCAGTTCTAAAGTTGGGGGATAAGTAAATATGGAGTATCAAGATGTAACAAAGACAGGTCCTGTAGGTCTTAAAGGACTCAAGGGACTTAATAGAATCCCTGAAATGGGAGAGTTTGAATTAAGTGTATTGGGAGGTACAAGGGCATTACAACAGTCCTTGGCACCTTCCACTTCTGAGGATGTAGGCATGGAGCTGGCTGACAAAGGATATGGACAAAGCATCTATGATGAAGACATAAACTTTGTCAGTCAGGCTGATGACCTGAATGAAGTCAGAGCCATAGAGCAGCCTTGGTATGCCCAGTTAGGGGCAGGTCTTGCCAAAGGAGCTGTGTTGACAGGTACTACCTTTCTTGATGGTACTGTAGGATTGGTGCTTGGTGCAGGCACTGCAATAAATGAGGGGAGATGGTCTGGTCTGTGGGATAATGATTTTTCCAAGGCTATGCAATCAGTCAATGAATGGTCTGAAGAGGCACTACCTAATTACTATACAAGAGATGAGCAGGAGGAGCCTTGGTATGAGAACATCTTTACTGCAAACTTCATAGGTGACAAGTTCATCAAGAATCTAGGATTCAGTGTAGGTGCCTTCTATAGCGGTAATATAACTGCTGCTGGATTGAAAGCCTCCAAACTGCCTCAATTAATAGGAGCCATTAAGAACTCATCAAAGGCTCCAGCAATAGTCAATTCTGCCGTAGGAGCCACTGTCTCCTCAGTAAATGAGGGAAGAATAGAGGCCCTGAATAATAGTAAGGATTGGTTTGAGTTGCAAAAGGCACAGCTTGATGACAGGTATAATCAAAGGATGCAGGCTATAGGGGATGCTTATGGTGGTACTGAAATGTATAACCAGCTTGTATCTGCTGAAAGCCAAGCATATAATGAGGCACTGGAGAAGCTGAGTGAGGACAGGTTAAAGATGGGTAATGCGGATTTGCTTATGAATATACCTGTCCTGTTGGCTTCCAATATAACTCAGTTTGGCAAACTGTATGCCAATGGATTCAAGACTGCAAGAAAGACTACCAATATAATGGGAAAAGCAGGGGAATATACTGCTGGTACTACAAGGTTGGGAACTGTTGCTGCCATAACAAGAGGTGCCCTGTCAGAAGGTGCTGAGGAGATGGCACAGAGTATAGCAAGCAGGACAGCAGGTAATTACTATTCAACTGACGTAAACAACTTCTACAAGTCAAAGACTGACCCTGAAGCCTCACAAGAAACATTGGATTGGGTTAAGGCATTTGCCCAAGGAGTAAATGAGACTGTCAATGAGGGGTCTTCTTGGGAAGAGTTCTTTATTGGTGCCCTTACAGGTGCATTGGGTATGCCTAGATTCAGAAGCATGAGGAATAAGCAGGGAGGTATCCAATCTCCTATTACCATTGAGGGTGGGGCTATAAATGAGTGGAGAGATTACAATGAGAGGATGGCAAGGGAAGAGAGAATTGCCAACTACATGAATGACAGAGTAAATTCTCCTGAGTTTAAGAACTACTATCAAGGTCTTATCAGGCATAATAAGTATCAAAATGATATGAATAGAGCTGCTGAGCAGGGTGATGAGTTCAACTTCAAAAATGCAGAGCATGCCCAGTTGGTATCTGATATTGCCATGTTTGATAATGCAGGAAGGATGGAAGACCTTAACACACTTATTGATGCTGCATTTGATACATCAGATGAGAATCTTGCCTCTATTGTAGAGAATACCACAACTACCCTTGAAGATGGTTCTAAGGTTGGTCCATTTGTAGATAAGAATGGAAACCCCATGTATGCTACTCCAGAAGGCAAACAGGAGATGATAGAGAAACTACAGCAGAATCATGATGAAATGACCAAGACTATCAGTGATTATCTGAAGATAAGAGATGACGTTGATATTAGGACAGGTCAGCAATTATCAGATGACCAACTTGAGGAACTGACTTGGATGAAGTCCCAAATTGGTAATTGGGCTGAAAGGGCTACAGCTATGTCTGGAGAGGTAAAGTCAGCTATTGGTAATGTGATAGGCAATCTAAATTCATTCCTTAGATTCAATCAGCAAGTAAGGAGCAGCGAGGGTCAGTCTCATAAAGGATTATCTGAAGGGTATCAACAGGCAGACAATAATATAAGAGCCATTGAGAAAGCTATAAATACTCTTAGCTTTGTAAAAGGTCAGGAGGATAATGTCTTGCCTAGAACATTGATAGACTATCCTAAGTTTACCAAGGGATTAATCAATGAGATTAATGAGGTTGATGATACTGTGCTTAGTGGGGATGAGAAAGAAGACATTATAACCAAGATTAATGATATTGTCAAGTTAGGAAATGCCTCAGAGGTATATAACAACAAACTTAATGAGTACCTCAGGAATCCTCAGAAGCAGATAGAAGACCATATAAAGGCAGGTGAACAAGCTGCACAACAAGAAGCTGAGAAGAAATCAAATGACCTGAAAGCTTCTTTGAGTTCTGCACAGAATCTACAAGAGTTCAGAGCTATCTTGGATGACCAAGATGATATAGTAAACAGGAATAACACCCTGAAAGACTTGGAAGATGAAGGTAACGAGATGGCCAAGAACTATAGAGAAACCTCACAATATAATAATGAGGTCAGTAGGATTATACAATCCTCAGATGAAGAGCCACAAGTAAAGCAAGATGCTATTAAACTCCTTCAAGACCAATTCAATAACTCTGAGAATCTTGAACAGATGGCCAATCCCAACTCCATATTCATTAATAACGATAATGCTTTTGATGAAGATTCTGAAGGAGATATTGAGTTGTCTACAACAAGATTCCAAGAAGCTCAATATGCCCTGCAAAAGGCAATGTCCCAGGTAAATGATGATAATAGATTCAAGGATAGGTTCTCTCCTGAATATAGGAAACCTGTAGAAAAAAGAGAAGGTACCACAAGAGGAGATAATAGAAGAGACACTACTGGAGACAGTGGGACTCCTACTGTCCCTGTAGTGACAAGTAGTGAGGACTTGCCTGTAACAGAAGTACCTGTTGGCAATGTAACTCCTGAAATGGTTAATGAGGAGAATAAGAAAGCCAATGAAAGGGTGGAAGCTCCACAGAGGCCAAGTAGGGACAGAGTCAACCAGTTCTATAGACCTGCCATACCTGAGTTACATATAGAAGCAAGCAAGGAAGGTGACTTTAGGCCATTTGATGTTGTAGTAGGTGAAAGGGAAAAGGGAGTGGACTTCTCTGGTATCTATGGTTATCTTAGAGACCAGGATACATTCAGATATTTAAATGAAGGTAACTTGAAGGTAGGTGATGAACTTGGATTTATGATTGACCCAGACTTCAATGACAAAACCATCTTCATTATAGATAGGAAGAATAACCAAGTAGTTGGCAGCTTGGATGAGTCTGATTACAGTGTTTCAAGATATGAGGGACTGAAGGGACTTGAAGAGAGGATAAAAGATGAGTTTGCTAACAGAGAAAATAAGGCTGGTAAATTCATTGCCACACCTGTTACAAGAGTATCCAAGATGATGGTAGGCAGAATTCCTTATGGTAGTACAGAAAGAAGTCTTAAAGACATCCCTAATGTATCATCAGAAGACAGAAGACCTGTTTTTGGAATCATCAAGAATGGAGTTTTGACAACTAATGGCAAAGTTAATGACAGTCTTGTTATCAAGCCAGTAGATATGGGCCAAAAGGAAGGCAGACTATATCTACTTGTTCCTAATGGGGCTGGAAAGTATTCACCTGCTGCTGTAAGGGTTAAGCACTTCAATAATGAGGAGTTCAATTTAAATGACCCTTCAGTAAGCTCTACTCCAGTTGGAGAGGATATAAAAAATGCGATTAACAACCTGTCTATGGCTACATCACAAGGTGATGTGTCTGCTGCAATGCAGGACTTGGCACAAGACCTGTATATGCAGGATATAATGGTTACTTGGTTTAGTAGCAAGTCAGGTGATGGTATTGTAATTAGTAAGAAGGTCAAAAGGCCAGATGGTACTTATGAGAAAGTTATCATAGATGGTAAGGAGCAAATCAAGGAAGATAAGTATGATATATACTTCTCTACAGGGAGTAAGACTGCTATCATTTCAGGAGTAGAATGGGATATAACAGCAGCAGAGGAACAAGGTGATACAAGTGCTTTCAATGCTCCTAAAGACCCTGATGATATATACAATGAAATACTTGGGCACCTTATTAAATTCAACCTTCCTTTACAAGTCAGTACAAAGAGGATTAATGAGGGTGCATACAATAACAGGCTTATCAATTCTGACATTCTTACCTCAAATATTACTGAAGCTTCAGTAAGAAGCACTTGGTTTACAACTGATTACTTTGATGATGAAGGTAATCTCCATCAGGCTGTAAGTCCAGCCTCAGTAGCTCCTCAGCCTAAGAGGAAGATTGAGACTCCTGTAGGTGGTACTGAGGGTGCTATTTCAGGTACAAGAATAGTATCTGCATTTACAAACAAGCCTTACTTTGTAGATTTGAAGACAAATACTATCAGGGATGAGCAAGGTAGGAATGTAAAAGTTACTGATAGCAATAGGGTACTGTTTGATTTAGCTTGGGCACAAGATAACTTCGGGAGTTTCACAGACTCATCAATAATGGTAGACAATAAGGTTCTTACACCTAATGGTCAGGTTCTTGACAGGACTTCACAGAAGTATATCACAGGACAAGAGGCACAAGATGTGAAGGATACTATTGCAGGAAAGAAGAAGGAGAGAGAGGACAAGGTTGCCAAGTCCAAGAAGATTATCAGTGAGATATATGAGAATCAGAGAAGGATTGACAAGACAAGAACTGATGGCGAGTTCTATTATGTGCTTGAAGATGACGGCGAGTATCACCAATACAGTAGAGTACACAGTAGATTAGGTTCTAACTGGATAGAGTCCTCTAAGCAAATAGAGGCTTTAACTCAGGTGAGAGCCAAGTTATCACAGTTGGTTGATGTTCCAGCACAATATGACAATTACTTGAAATTCCTTGAGAATAAGTACAAGATTAGCCTTGATGGTTACCAAGGAAAGGCTGATGCCAAGAGTAGGGACACTATTGTGAATATAGTAAGGGACAAGATGTCTGGTACCAACTCACAAAGGGCATTGGATGCTGGCTCAGCAGTAGATAGTATTATCAGGCAATATTTCACTATAAGAGATGTGTCAAGGATAGTCAAGCCATCTAATATGTCAGAAAATGCCTTCATGGATTTGATTACTACTCTTAATAGGGTCAAATCAAATATGGAGCATATGGGAGAAAGGTTTCTTGCTGATAATATTATATTGTATCAGAAATATCCTGATGGTACAAGAGTTGCAGGAGAAGTTGATATTCTATCAGTTGATAAGGATGGTAACTTTAGAATCTATGATGTGAAGTCAAGCAGATACAGCTTCTATGACTTTACTGACAGATATGGACACAAGGTAAATTACTTTACCACCCCATCTGCCACTCAAAGAATGAGTGCAAAGGATTACTATACCTTACAGTTGTCTGCATACAAGAACCTGTTTGAATCCCAATACGGAACCCCGATTACCAAACTGGCTATAATGCCATTTGTGCTGAGCTATGATAGGGAGAATGTATCAGCAGTACAAAGTGAGAAAGGCATTCCTGTTGAGTATAATCCTGCTGTAAATGTACCTTTGGTTAGTTCTGTTGAAGTAAATAAGGTTGCTGAAACTCCTGCTACTCCAGCACAGAACCAGCAAGTACTGCCTATCTTTGAAACTTCATTGGAAACTCAGAATCCTGTAGATAGGATACTGCCTGAAAACTCTTTGGGAAAAGATTCTATTGTGGGTTATTATGAGAAGGATGGGAAATTATATAAAGGATATATCAAGAAGGCTGGTGAGGTAGAAGGTATTCCTATATACATTACAAAGGAAAGAGACAGGGGATTTGGCAGAGAGGGTGAAATGAATAAGTCATCTTCTTACTTTGTGGTATTACCAAATGGTAAGCTTGTGGATACCAGAACACTTAGTAAATCAGATGAGGAAGCATTTAATGTTATAATGAAAGCTTTAAGTGCCAAGCCACAAAAGGTTAAGGATATGTCTAATGAAAAGACTATGCTATTCAATCCTGATGAGGTTCCTACTGTTAATACAGCTCCTATTACCAATATAGTAACTCCTGCTACTGTTAACCAAGGCAATACTCAAACAGGTGCTGCTTACACTGCACAAAAGGAGCAGGCAATCAATAACCATGATGAGGAGTTTGAGGATGAGTTTACTTTAAGAAGAGTAGACTCCACAGAAGCTACTGCATGGAATCAGGAAAAAGAGCTTGATTGGATTGCAAAGACATTGCCTCAATTAAGTGAAAGTGATAGGGTACATATAGTAAAGGGTCTTATTAAAGTAGGAAGGCAAGGAGCATTGGCTTGGGGTCAATTTGATAAAGGTGTTGTCACTTTATCTGATATAGCTGCTGAGGGTACTGCATACCATGAAGCATTCCATGCTGTGTTTAATCTCCTTCTAGACAATAATGAGAGAACAGTATTATTGAATGAGTATAGAGGAAAGCATCCTAATATGGGTAACCTTGAGCTGGAAGAAGAACTGGCTGAGGATTTCAGAACATTTGTGATGCAAGGAGGAAAGGATACCAGAAGCTTAGGAAGAAAGATAATAGACTTCTTTAAGTCATTATTCATCAAGACCAGATACTGGAAAGACTTCAGGCCATCTTCTATCTACTACTTCAGGGCTATTAATGAAGGGAAATATGCTAATAAAGAGGAAAAGATTAAATCTCTTGATGAATCCAGACTTAGACAAGAGGAGTATACTCCGGAAATGCTGGATATACTAAAAAATTCAAGGGATGGGCAGGGCAATTTATTGGCACCTAATAAGAAACCCTCAAACCTTACTGAAAGGCAATATGCCCATGTAAGAACCAAAGCATTTAAAGAATGGTTTGGGGACTGGGAAAATAATCCTGAGGAAGCTAGTAAGGTGGTTGATGAAAACGGTGAACCTCTGGTAGTATATCATGGTACCAACAGCCAATGGACTACATATGACCCAAATCTGTTTGGTTCTGCTACAGATGAAGGATATTATGGTAAGGGGTTATACTTGTCTTCTGTAAAGAACAAGGCTATGCAATATGGTAATATTATGGAGCTGTTTGTCAATATGAGGAACCCATTCATTGTAGGTATGGATAGTACTTTAGACATGAATGAGTCCACTAGAAGAGGTGAAATAGCAAACATGTTCAATAGAGAAAATGCTCCTGATGAACTGAAGCAATATGACGGTGTTCTATACAGTGGTGCAGAAGGTAAATTTGAGGAAATAGTAGTTCCTGCTGCCAACCAAGTAAAATCAGCTACCAATAATGTTGGCACTTACAGTAGAACCAATGATGATACTAGGTATAGGAAGCTTCCTAAAGGAACATTGACCACATTTGATATGATGGATGACACTATTAAAGAAAACTTATTGAAGAAGGGCTGGACTAGGGAGAAGTTTGATTCAATTTCCCAAGAAGAAAGAGACCAAGCCATCAAGTGTATAGCCTTCTAGTCAATAGGATGAAATTTTTTATTAGGGCAGGGTTAATCACCTTGCCCTATTTTATTAGGTAAAAAAGAATTAAAAAAAATAGGAGGAGAAGTAGAACTTAATCTACTCCTCCCCCTACTTCCATCATTAACAATTCACTTGGATTTACTGTCATTATTAGGATTAAATAACCACCAAAATATACCAGCACAAATTACTGTTGCAGCTAATTCACTCATAATTTATATCTCCATTTATAGCCATAGGATTTACCATTAGGGTATATCCTTAGCTGATTATTAATTGCTTTCTTTATCTTCTCCCAATCTTTATTTAAGGTCTGAGACAGTTCCTTGGCTGCTTGAGTAGTAGAATTATACTCTGCTATAAATTTCCCATCTAAGCTATATTGTAGAACAGGTTTATTAAGCCAGCTATTTGATTGTCCTCTTTTATTAATAGACTGTCTCTCTTTAACAGTTCCATATCCAACATTGTATTTTCTTGTACACCATTCAAGATTAGACACAATATTATTGTTCTTAATTTCATCCTTATGATTAATCTCTTTATAATCATTAGGATTGGGAATGAAGTGTATTGCTACTAATCTGTGTACAGAATGCCATTTAGCAATATGATTGCTACTTTTTAAGTTTACTAACTCATAGCCATCATCATTAATCATAGGCTTTAGGACCCTATCTTCTAGACTACATCCCTTCCCACTTCTTCCAAGAGACTTAACCCTACCTAAGTTTGATACTTGGTACAAACCTTCATATCCTTGAATATCTTTCCAAATTTCTTCCATATTAAATGTTCTATTGTTCACTGCAAAGATACAAATAAATCCACTAATATGTAAGTGGATAAATAAATTATTTATAGTGAATAAAAAAAAGAGGAGAGAAATCTCCTCTTTTAATTATTGCTTGAAATAAGGTATAGCCAATTCAGGGTCTATACCTCTTGTAATAGTACTTCTCATAGGAACTAACGGACTTTTCATTAAGAGCCTATAAGCCTTAGTCTTATCCTTAAACTGTCCTGACTGTATAAGAGCATCCTCACCTGCAAACACTTCATAATTCATTGGGTTAATCAACCCAACTAAATCTAAAGCAGATTGAATTGTCTGGACGGCTGCTGCTGGGGATTTCATAATTTTCAATCCTTCATCAACCATAGGCTTTCCTGGGATTAAAACACCAGTTTCTGTCTTTAGTCTTCTAAGTTGATATTCTACCATCTTAGTAAGCCAAGGTCTGTTATCCCTATCATCCCAATCAATCATTCCAAGTGCTGCCACTATCGCTAAATAATGGGCAACCTCAGTAACTGCTCTTTTAATATTAGCCTTTTCAGTTTTTGATAATTTGTTCCAATCTGATACTATATCAAATTGGGACTTTCTAAGTTCCTGTGCCAACTGCCATAGAAACCTGCCTGTAGTTATGTAGTAACCTTCAGTCCAAGCTTGTAAGTCCATATTGTAAGAAGCTGATTTGAACCTTCTGTTAAGTGAGGGTTTCACCCACTTCCTAAACATTATTGCCATTCTACCTGTAGCCAGCCTTTGTACTGCATTTCTATCAGCTTTATTATAGATACCATGCATTCTTTGGTTTATAGCAGCGGACTTTCTACTGAAAGCTATAATATCATCCTTTGTGAATGCAGAGCCATCTTCCTTAGTATAACCTTGCTTTAATTGAAGTTTAGCACCTAACTTCTTATTATTCTTATCAATAGGAACTACTTCCATAGCATCCCATAAAGATACTATTTTGCCATCAGGAGCCTTCATTTTGTAAGCATCTGCAAGTGCCAATGAGGTTCTATTCTGCATCCAATGTTCTCCAGCATTATTCATAAGGAATAATGCAGATGTACCAAACATTCTGCTAAACCATGTCTTCCTGTCAAAGTTTACTTCCTTGACATCAGTTTCATATTCCTGCATAACATTGAATAGTTCATCCCACAAGGCAAGCTTGCTTGTTTTCACCCTATTGCCAATCTCTGCAAGGAATTCAGGCAATGCCTGACCATAGTTCCTGTCAGCCCTAAGGGTATTGGATTCATTGAAGAACTCTCCGGAGAAAGACTCAATCCTCATCATCACTCCACCAGTAGCCACATTGGAGATACCAGATAAGACGTTAATTGCTAATGTGTTAAGAGAAGTCACCCTATTAACGAAATTAGCTACCTTCCCTTTATCAATCTTGGTATTGCCAAATGTTCCCACATCTGCCATATACCTGCCATATACCTGCATCTCAAAGAAATCATTTAATCTCTGCATGAATCTTGTCTCATCTCCTGACTTAGTCAATACTGATTCTACTTTTCTTCCTACAGATTTGAACTTCTCTGCAAGAGGTTTACCTCCTCTTACTTGTACTATTTCCCTTTCCCTTAGCATATCCCTGCCAAGTTCAAGAACATCAATTACCTTACCCATCTCATTGAAATCATTTGCCATGGCAGCATAGGCTGTAAGGGTAGATGTCACATCAGTAGACAGGTCATTGGGGCTTTCTCCCTTCTTCATCTTGGTATAATAGATGGGAAGTACCTGCACTTCTCTGCCTTCAAAGTCTTTCACAGTAGCCCTATCACCAAACTCGGTATCATCTGTTCTTCTGATGAACTCATCCTTTATACTTTCCCATATTTGTTTTGCTCCGGACTTTACACCATCAGAAGACTTTACCCTTTCAAGTAAATCTTTTCTAATCTTAACTGCATTGGTTAAGGTAGTATACTTGTCAGGAAGGTATGAATCTAGCTTGGCCTTTATATCCATAACCTTATTATAGTACTCTTTCTGAGCAGGATTCAGGTTTTGATAAGCCTTATTGCCATAAATGGATACCTTAGGTTGTTTCTTTCCATCAACAATCTCCATATTGGCATCAAACCAAGCCTGTCTTTCCCTCCTGTACTTTTCTGCATAATCACCAACAGGATTATGCCCATACTTCTCATTAAGAGCCTTGAACATTTCCCTAACTTTCTCTTTGAATAAGCCTTGGTTAACCTCAGATATATAGTTACCTGTCAGATTACCTTTGCTGTCCCTTTCAAACATCCAGTCAGTATTCTTTATACCAGCCTGTTCCAGCTTAATAGCAGCAGCCTGTAACTCCTTCATGACATTAATAGTCTCAAGCCTTGCATTTTCCTTACTCTTCTTGACAGCTTGGTCCATTACCTTCAACATGTAGTCTGATGAGTCTGCCATAGAATCAAGCCACCTGTCAAAGAATGATATATCATTGTCAGCCACCTTGACCAAGTCCTCGGCGGTCATGGTTTTACCCTTAAACTTACCAAAGGGGACAGTAATGCCTTCCCCTACAAAGGGCTTGATAAAATCAACAAAGAGAGGCATTGATACATTATTATATTTGACAAACAGGTCACCAAGCAATGTACTTGTATTGTCAAGTGCTACCCTTACTCTTTGACCATATCTGTTGTCTTCATATTTTTCCTCATCAACAAGGGATTTTCTTATGTCATCAGTAATGCGTTTGTAACTATATAAGTAGTTCCTCACATCCCTTAATACCCTAGCCCTCTCATTTACATCAGTGGCAGGAGTATTCTGTAACATAGTAAGCCTGTTATTCACTTTAGATAACTCTTCAAGTGCATTCTCTAGGAATGTATAAATGCCTTCTATCTCATTATTATCAGCCAATTCAATATCCAACCTATCAATAAGGAGCCTTTGGTTGGCACTAAACTGACTATTGGGGTTTCTTTTTTCGTAAATCTTCAGTCTCTTTAGCTCATTGCCAATGATTTCCTGAAGTAGTTTCTTATCTCTAGTTATCCTCTCTGAGGTATTATAGAATACTCCACTTGATTTGATATTGTCAACATTGATAGTCTCATCCAAGCTTCCATCAAGTATCTGCCTTGCTAAAGAGCCGAAATTCTTGTCAGCCTCCTTCATGGCTCTCTGGATAGGACTTGCACTGAGTTTCTGAAAGAAACCCTTAACTGCTTGGATTACTCTTTGCAGGAGACTTTTATAGGGCTTTGATGGAATATCTTCACCTTGTAGCAAATGCTTTGCAAGCAATTTACCCGCAGCTTCTTTTGCCAGCTTAAACTCATCACCATGATATAGTGTATTATAAGTATCGTAGTCCTCACCCATGATTTCTCCTGTCAGCCCATTAGAGGATATATTATTGACTAGCCTTGTCACAAGAGGATTATCCCCCATGGCCTCAATGGCAAAGTGTGCAAACTCTTCAGGAAGAGCCTTCTCACCTTGGATACCATTAGCAAGCCTAATCATTTCAATAAGACCATCTGCCGCATTCCTTGCAACATCAAAGTCAGTTACACCATGAATACCCATTCTCTTTTCAAGGTCAGTCAAAGCACCTATCCCTATACCATGGGATTCAAGAATACTTCTCAACCTATTATTAAGGTTTTCATTGTATTCCATCTTATCTGCATCAATGGAATTGAATCTGTTCTTTCTTTCCACCTTTATCCCTATAAAGGTTCTTGGAGATTCATAGTCCTTAATCTTGATGACTCTGGCTACATAATCATCCCTAAACTCAGAGTTTTGATTAAAATATATGGCTCTCTGTTTTAAGTCTTTGTAGTTCTTATCATTGTCTATCCATAGAGCAGGTCTGTCCATTCCTCTCTTGTAATACCCAATCTCCTTGTTAAGTACTTCAAGTACTTTAGACTCAGGAATAACCTCACTAATATTAGTTTGCTTTAATAAACTTCTCAGTGTAGGCTCATTGTTTTCATCCAATGTTAATTTTGGCATAAAGTTCCTTACAAAATAGTCAGACTTTGTAATTTCATATATGTACCTAGCCTGTTCTCTATCATTGGAAGTGAAGGACAGCAAGTCCTTGAATAACTTGCTGCCCACTTTTTGACCATTTTTATTTTTTACTGTTGGAATAATTGCGCAATCTCTTGCCATACTTTTGTAAACTTTATATAATATGGATTATTAACAGATAGTATTCCCCTCTGCATCTCTATATTCTGTATTAGGTTCAATGGACATTATGTCATCCACTCTAGGAGCAGAGGTATCAAGAGGAGTGCCATATACTTGTTGGAAAGCATCCACATCTACTTGAGGAATATCTTGATAATCAGGCATGGAATCATAATCCACTTCCACATTCCCATCATCAAATCTTGATAATGTATCTGCATAAGGGTCATAATCCTTCCTGTTCTTGTCAATTACAGTTTCCATCTCTTCTGCATCCTTACCATACTCATATTCAATGAAACTGTTCCTGAAACCTAGTGGCTCAATCCTTTCATAGGTTGCCACATTAGCCTGCTCAGTGCCTAATGAGAGTAACTTGTAATAGATATACCCTCCTCTGATTCTCTTGCCTATATACTTGAAGAAGTCATAGACTGGACCATCAGGGGTATCTATCCTTTTCTTGATGACTTTCTTATCACCAAAGGTAGCATCACCATCAATCACAAATGTAACCACATCCTTGATTTCATTATCCTCTCCTATGAACTGAACAGAGGCTGTGTCAGGAACTTCAGGAACCAACTTCCTATTATCCAAGTGGTTATAGACATATTGGTCTACAAATTGACTGTAATCATCATTGGATAATGTAAGACTTCTTAGTGTACTTATATACTCCGGTATGATGTTTCTCACTGCCACAGGAGCCAAGTGGATGAAGGTATTTGGACCAAATGCGAAGCCATTCCTGTAATAGCTGTACCTGAACAGGTTAAGAGCAAGTCTCTGGGCTTCAGGATTAGACATATATAGGAGAGATGTCCAATCCCTCATATATCTTTCCCTTAAAGTAGGACTTAATTGACCTACATTCTTGAACACTACAGTGTCCACAGGATTAGTGTCATTTGCCCTTATCACCCTGAGTCTCTTAATAAATTCGAGGTCAGCTATATCCTCATTGTCTGTTACTACCTTCTTAAAGTAAGCAGGGAAGTTATTGATGAAATCTTTTCTCTTTTCAGAAGAAGAAACAATAATATCACCTACTTCAGAGTCAGGGTTTACAACCAGCTCAGAACCAAAGAATCCATTCTTTGACATTATATAGGCAAGCAAGTCATTGTAGACACTATTCATAGTCTTTACATTTAACCTGCCAGTCTTTGTCAAGTCTCTAAGGCTATCAATTACAGTCCTGAATGATTCAGTATATTGAGGGAAATAAGAACCTAACATTCTCTCTGATGTCTGCAAGCCAAGGGTGTAGAAAGCCTGTAAGAATGGAAGAGGAGCTGATAATAATCTTTCTCTAAGAGTGTCAGTATCCGGATTATCTGCAAGCAAATCATCATATATGACATTGGCATTCTTCAATGGGAACTTATCATTACTCTCTATTTGGTCTAACAGGTCTTTTACTTTCTGTATCTTCAACTCTGTATCTGCAATAGTAGGACCAGCAGCACCACCTTGGGTATCAGACCTTGTGGCTTGTACTAATTGACCCAAAGCATTGGCAGAGTTCATGACTCTCTTGAACAGATAACCAACTGCAACTTGTTTCTGATAGAACTCTATCTTCCTAAAGTCAGAAGTCTGAGACCTATCAGTAACAGCCTCCTTGGCAAGCATTATATTGTCTGCAAGCTCTTCAATGTAGAAGCTGTTGTTCTTATAGTTATCATAAGTCAAGTCACTATTGAGAGCGGCCCTTTCCTTGTACTTGTCAAGTACCTCATCAATAATAGTATCTTTGCCTTTACCCTCTCTGCTCTCTCTAAAGTAGGTTTGAGTGATTTCTTGGACAATAGGCTGCATCATAAGCAAACCTATTTCAATAGGATTGTAACCTAACCTTGAAAGAAGCATAGAAGCATCAGCAGTAAATGTATTCTGATTAAGTGCTGCAAGCACAGGGTCTTTCACATTATCCACAGAAGCAGCTAGGAAGCCAGCATTGTTCTTTGAGATAAATTCCTTATCCCTATTCATGACATCATGCAAAGATGTAAGTCTCTTTCCATTCAGTGTAAATGAACCATTTTCCTCATCTAGAGATAGCTGGGTGTGCTGCATCAAGGCATGGTTGGCATTATGGTTGGCATATATACCAATCAGCTTTGCACCAGTCATATTCTGTTGATGTAACATTACCTGAGTTCTTGGAGATAATGGGTCCATCTTAGTTTTAGTCTTTTCCGCCAGCTTATCAAGAGTGTCAAGGTCTAAGTCAAACAAGTATGAAGCAATGGACTTAGGATAAGATTTACCATCCTTTTGAACAGTCTTATCAAGTTTTACTCCTATTGCTTGCAAAGCGGTACTCAAATCACTCTCATAGGAATCATTTAGGATAGTCATTATCCTTGCAGACCTCTTTTGATAATCAAAACCACCGGGGTTAAGAATCTTGGAGGCTGTATCTGCATTGGTGAGAACCCCATACATCATATCTATCAACAAGTTATTTCTTGCTTCAAGACTATTCTCCTGTGGAGATTTGCTGAAATCATACTTGGCCTTTCTTATCTTAGTCTCTACCAAACTCCCCTTTATGCTATTGTAATAGTCAAACAGGTGCATCTCAGGAGTATCCTCAGAGAATGATATATTGCCATTCCTAATCTGGTCAATAGTCATTTTGACATTGTCTATGCCCCACTTCCTGAATCCCTGATTCTGCATAACCAAATCAGTAAACTTTTTCCAATTCACTTCCTTGGATATATTGAACTCAGGCAACATGATATACATCTTATCCACATCAAAGTCAGAACCTGACAGAGTAGTAATCTCAGCAGGAAGCATGATTGCAGAACCATTCTGTTGAGGCAGGAATCCCTTGATATACAGAGGAGCCATACTATACTTATCCTCTGTTGGAACTCTATATCCAATCAACTTTCTCAAATCCTCAGGAAGTTTAGTTACATCAAGCTGGTGAGTATTTGGGTCCATGAGAGGTTCATAGAACTCTCTACTATATGCAGGCATATGGCACTCAAGATACATGATAGGCAACTTACCTTCCTTTTGGGCATTCTTGACAAATTCTTCATAGCTTTCTCTTGTAGCATTAGGATACTTCTTTTTGTAAAGTTCGTAATTCAAAGGATTGCCATTCTTGTCTTTGAATACAATACTCAGTTGGTCAGTTAAGCCATAATCAGATACCTGAATTAAAGCTCCACCTCTAATCTTCTGTTTAGTGATTCTACTCTTGATTACACTATTAAGAAGTGTCTGTACCCTTTGAGATTGTACAGGGTCAAAGAGAGGTATATTGAAGTTATTGTTCTCATCAAGAGTACAAGCCCTCATCATATCCATACCATATCTTTGATTACCTCTTATCTCTTCAAGTAAGATTTCTTCTACCTTCTTTGGGTCTTTGAATATCTTATCTACATCAGCAAATGCTTGAAGAATATTCTCAGTATTGATGGCATTATACAGGTCAAGCCACTCTTTCTTAGTCATCTTCTTACCACTAACCTCAATGATTGTGTCATCAGAGATGTCAGCAGTAATTAGCTTTCTAATCTGAGTACCTACCAACTGAACAGCATCAATAGCATGTTCAGGAGTTGCAGTCTGAATACCATAATCCTCATAAGATACCTTATGTACTACATTAGGATTCTCATTACCAAATCCGATACCTGTAGTATCCTTTAGTCTTTGGGTGACTTCGTCCTCTGTACTTACATCATTCAAATCTATGACACCTTGTTTCCCAACCTTAGTGGTGGATTCAAACTGTACCACATCAATCTGATTATCCTCCATAAACCTATTTATGGCTTTTAGCTTGCTTGACCTTCCTAATGGGCCAGCTACCAACTCATGCATTGCAAGTAACAGAAACTCTGAGTTCTTATGTTGCACAGGGGTTTTGATTCCAGTATGCCCTTCAACCCCACTGTTATTGTTGACTTGTGTATAGACATAAGGCTTCTTGGTCTGCCAAATGATATTGAAGTCCTTTATATTCCAATCTCCATTCTTGAAATTGTTATATGCCTGTTCCATATCATCTGTCCACTGTCCTGACATTCCTAGAATAGCTCTATAAGAACTCAGGCTTCTATAAGCTTGGGCATCTGCTACATTCACATTTCTGAACTTGCTAATGATATTATCCCTGTCTGTCTTGGTCATCTCATTCTTTCTGACCCTTTCATCAAGCACAGTCCTAATATCTTCAAGTACAGGAGACACTATTTCATCATCCTTCAAGTAAATAGTTCTTTCCCAATCTCTGCCAATTCTCTCACCTTTATAAGTAGCTTTAGTATTCAGTCTGAGGGCAGGGGCATGAACCTCCTTATATCTCTTCTGAAAGTCCTCAAGGTTCTTGTAGAAAGCAAGGTCAGTGGTAGTAAGTTGGATAATCTGTGAAGTAGCTAACTTACTATTCCAATAATACTCTCTGAGAGCATCTTTAGCATTGTTCTTTACAAATAGGCTCCTTGAGATTGATTGGGCATCTTTCAATTCCATCTCACCTCTTGTAGCCTTATCTATGAGTAAATTACTAATCTGCCCCATCAAGTTGTTTGCTTCTCTGGTACCAAAAGCACTATTATTGTTATAGGCTCTAAGTAAGAGTTCCATATTGGTGTTCCATAGAGAACCCAAAGCATCTTTAGCTTTGATAAGTGCTCTTGCAGTTATGCTGTTTTGCTTGGACTGTCCTTCAAAAGGCAAGTACTTGTATTTGCCATTAGGAAGCTCATCAAGTAGACCTACTGCCATCCAATCCCTGTAGGTTTGTTCAAAACCATCTTCCATCATGTCATTAAGTGTTTCTCTTAGAAACAGTCTAAGTTCAGCACCTGTGCCTTCATTTCTAAGCCTGTTAAGTCTGTCAATGAAGGTTTCCCCATTGTCATATTTGATATTATTAAGAGTAGGCAGGAACTTAAATTCTGCACCTCCAAGACTTTTTATAGAGCCATCTTTCTTCCTGACAATATCATAGTTTGCTATAGGCTCAACACTTCTATCACCTCTCTGATATGCCTCATCCCTCTCTCTGACCAGCATAATTCTGTCATATTCCTGATTAACCAAGTCTACTAACTTGTCAAGGATAACATCATCATAGAGCCTCTTCTTGCCATTCTCATCCAATACATCTCCTGTGGTGTACTTTCTGAATTTGATAAACTCGGCAGAGGGACTATCTGAGAGTATAGGTACATGGTACCAAGCATACTTTATGCTAGATTTGGCAGAATCAGGGTCACCCCAATATTCCACTAGAAGTGCTAAAGTATAATCCAGGTCATCCCAGTTGGTATAATCTACCTTATCAGAGTTCAATACCACCTTATGACTGAGTCCTTTTCTTAGCTCCTCTGATTCTTCAATCTGCCTTAACCAGTCATTTCTCCAGTGCCCATCCTTGTAGAACCATTCATAGTCCTTGAACTCTGTCTGCATAAACTGTTCAAATCTCTTTTTGTCATTCATGACATTCTTGAGGTTCTTAATCAGCTTACCTAAATAATTGGGGGTAACATGGGAATAATAGGATTTGTCATTCTCCCTTACACTACTTTCTATGGCATCTTCAGTTACTTCTGCCATCATACTTGCAATTGTATTATAGGCAGAACCAAAGGTATTGATAAGGTCTCCTCTCTTAACTGCTCCATTCTCATCCACCTTATCCTGCACTTTACCTCCAGCAACTCCACTAAATATAATGTTTAACTGAGGTAATAGAAGCGTGATAGGGTCAGTAAATGTAATCCCCGTAGCAGTCTTTATATTAGTCAATGAAGTCTTTAATACAGAGGGGTTAGCATCAATACCTAACATGTGAAGCAACTTCATTATGGTATTCCACACATCCTCTCTTTCCAAGAGTTGAAGTCTGGACTCTGTATCAAGATTCTGAAACATATTATTTAATGTCTCAGTCAGTTGTAATCCTTTGGCTGCATTATCCCTATTTATTTCTCCATTCTTTTCGTATATGCTATCATCATCAAGCTGTACTCCATTCTCATAATTATCCCTCCAAGCATCAAGAAGGTAATACACACCTTCAGGCTTGTTGATGGCAATAGTCTCCATCTTGAGTGTACCATCAGGCATTATCCTCTTCTTCTGAATCCAATAAGGCATATAATCCTTCCTGAAGTCCTGATAGAATTGAGAGAACAAAGTCTCATCACCTTGAATAAGCTTGGTAACCTGCTTTACCCAAGGCTTGATTTTTTGTAAATCCTCCATGAGAGGAATCATATCATCAGAGTTAATCATATCCTTTAACTTGTCAATGAAGGTAGCATGGACATAGTCTGCATCAAGGTATCTTGTGAAACCCAAATCATCCTTTTCATATTTACCTCTATAGTCAAGTTTAGGTACTTGTCTGATTACTTTTCTTACAGCCTGTGACAGTGACTCATGAGAACTTACTTGTCTGAAATTGGTCATCCAACCATCTTTATAAGCCTCTTCTTGTCTCCAATCTTCTGCCTCATTATCCACTTCGCTATTACCTTCCGGGTCATCATTATTGAGGTTTGCATCAGCAGGTGCAATATAATTGGGGTCTATTCTAATACCCTCTGTCATTACAAGCAATGTACTTGCTTCCTCAGCAAGAGCCTTATAGACATAAGGGTCATCAACTATCTTCTTATATTCCTGATTCTTGTAGGCAGCTTTCTTCTTAGCAGCTTCTAATTTCTGCTTATCAGAGAACTTATCTGCACCTCTCATAGAGTTGATTGCATTAAGTTCTTGCTGTATTCTGCCCTCTTCTGTATCTTGTACATAAGAATTGAAGATGTTAGCTACTCTCTTGAATATACCAGCAGGAGTGTACTCCTTTATAACAGAGAATCTATCCAAGCTATTAAGCTCAGCCTGTAACTCTTCCTTCTCCACACCACTGGCATCATCAATTCTTCTCTTCAAAGAATCAGTCATTTCCTGCAAGGCATCATCAACTTCATTACTGAAGAATCTTGCAATAAGTGTCACTCTATCTCTTCTTGTTCTTGGGTCAAAGAGTAAGTCCACCTTCTGCTGCTCCTCGACAGAAGTAACCCTTGGAGTATCAAAGGCATTACTTAGTCTTTCTTCTTGTCTTGAAGTAGTAGAAGATAAGAATCTATCCTTGAAGGCTTGTTCATCAGATATATCTTTCCCAGTATCTCTAAACATAAAATTAGCAGTAGAGTGAACTTCATTAGGTATTCCTAATCTCTGAGCAGCTATTATACCAGCTTCATCTATACCAGTTTGACCTCCACTTCTAATCTCAGATATGGTAACTCCCATATCTTGCAACTTCATAAGTATTTGAGTCATCAAATCATTATAATAGGATTGACTTTGTTTCATGCTGTAAATTCCATTTCCAGCAATGTTAATCTTTAGATTATCTGTCTTTCCTTTAGTTCTAATTTGATTATAAAGATTTTCTGCTATTTCTGAAGCATCGTTAGACTCAGCAGCTAATGTAAAAGAAACATACTTATTTCTAGCAGCATTCTTAGTTAATCTCTCTCCAGCAGTATTAAAGTCTTGAGCCAAAGCTATGGTTATATCTGACCAATTAGCATTTTCTCTTGTTCTACTTGGGTAAGAATTATTGCCAGAAGTAGAAAATACAGTTTCTGCTCCTTTTCCTTTTGGTCTTCTCAACTCCTTAATAAAAGCATTGAGTTCACTACCTAATGGAATATCCTCAATAGACTTATTATTCTTTTCCTGCCACAGTCCAACCAGATTGAGTACTGATTGTTCTGTCTCATTAGGAAACTCTTTAGCTAATTCCTTAATTCTTGGTGTTATAGTTAAACAACTCATATAATTAAAAGCATTATTTTGTGCAAAGGTAAGAAATTTAATTTTAATATGCAATGTGCTACATAGAAAGTTAAGGAGGAATAAGTGATTGACTTACTCCTCCTTGCAAAGTTACTCAACTGTATATTTTACTCCATTGTAGATAAGTTGAGATATGGTGTTAATGTTTACCAACCTCTCTCCTGTATCCTTTTCAGTCTTCTCAATGTCCATATCCATACACCTGTATTTGCCATCTCTTGAGACAAACTGAATCTTGAAGCCCCTCAATACCCTGTCCTCTCCTTCAGTATAATCCTTTATAGGATTGCTTTGAACAAACTCAAGAGCTTCTTTATAGGCAGTGGCCATAGACTTCTTCTGTCTCTTTGCCTCACTTATATTCTTAGGCTTAATTAGATTTGTCCTCATTGTTTAAATAAGTTTGGACATGTTTTCCATAAACTTCTCAGTTTCCTCCTTACAAGCATTGATGGTTTCAATGTCATGTTGTAGGGACTCTATCTGGGCACTTTTGCTTTTAACATCCTCTTCCATCTCTGCATGGAGGGTGCTTGCATTCTCATGTGCAGCTTTGAATACAGCCTTGATAGATGCCAGCCTGTCATTGAACAGAGTGGGATTAATCACTTTCTTCTTTCCTAGTAAACTCATTCTTTTTTTTTTAGTTGTTAATATATCCTCTTGCAATAAACTCCTCTTGCAGAGGAATAGCCAATTCTCTTGCCTGAGGATGTGCATTGGCTGCGCACCTCAATTCAAAGAAATGCCTCCAGTCTGAAACAAAGGCTGTCATAACAAGAGGTGATTTAATATCTAAAGGAATTACTCTTCTTGCTTGTTGCGGTTTCCATCCTAAAGAAATAAGTCTATTATAAGCCCATTGAGTAGCTAAATTTGCAAAATACCATGTTTCAAATAATTGAAAATCATCTATTTTACCTGCTGATATTGAACAACACATATTTCTAAATATTTGGTCATCTGTTTTTCCAAAACAGTCTATAGTGTTAGAACTTTGTGTTTCATAAAACTCAGGAGGCAAAATAATACTAAATTGATTGTTAAATTTATCTTTAGTATAATTACAATATCTTGTAGATTCTCTAGCGAATGAGTTAATATCCGACTCCATTTCTCTAGTCACTTCTCCTTCAATAGTGGGATGGTCTTCATCTATGGCTCTATGTCTAAGAAAAGATTCTCCAGTAACTCTATCACAAGTAAACTGGACAGTGATTCTTTTCTCGTGATATTCTGTAGGTTCACAAATATATTGTAAATCGTCAAGCCAATCATTCTCTACTAGTACTCTAAGATTAGTAGTAACATATAGGTATATACCATCATCATTTGTTACTGAGTAAGAATTATATTCATATTTTTCCAACTTATTAAAATACTCTTCTTCACCATCTTCAGGATGTATATACCTATTTATGACCTCTGTTTCGCATTTAAGATACACAGTACCATGTTCAAGCATAGCGCCATGACCACTTGCAATCATCCTATCAACAAATGCTTTAGCAGTGCCTTCTGCCATCTTGTCTTCTGACTTATAGCATACTCTACCTGCTCCCTCTATCTGTTTATATACTCCTTCAAGTCCAGAAGGTTGTTCCCGTATCTCAAATGATGGTTTAATCAATTTCATTGTGCCTAAATATTTTACTTATTAATCCCATAATCCTATCTTCTTTCCTGCTAATTCATCAATAAAACAGAATCTAGTTCCGTCCTTCAAGGAACGTATATACTTACTGAAGTGTGCAATTAAAGGAGCACCATTTCTTACCCCAACAACTTGCCCTGTCCTATATACTTCTTCACTAGAAGAGTTCTCTGAATCTATTCCAATAAAAAACACGACTTTGTCTTTATATTCAGAACACTTTTTGCAGGCATGGTCAGAAAATCCTACAGCCTTTCCATCTAACTTCTCTACTTCAGAAGCAGCTTTCTTTGTAAGGCGAGTGTTTGCCACAATTACCTCTTCAGCTACTCCTCCGCAGATTGGGCACATGTACTTGACCAAGGAAACTTTAAAATTATCCATTTTCTTTCTTTTTTTTTAACCGGCAGTCTTTTTCAAGGCCCTTATACCATACTCTCTGACTCCAATTAGTTTGCGTTTATGAAAATTCTCATCGAATAGTTTTTCAGCCTCAGAGATACTGTCGGCCTCTATAAACACTGTATCTTCAAACCCAAGCTTACCAATATAGCTTATGAGGTAGAGTTTAATTTCTACAAGTTTCATATTCCTTCTTTATATTTCTTACATAAATAGAGTAAGGCAAGGGCATATGCCTTATTGTAATTACCCTTGCTTGCCTCTTCCATTATTCTATCCTCAAGATTCATGTACTAAGCATTGCTACTATTCCATTCTGACATCTGTTAGCTTCCTCCCATGCTGACTCCAAGTCCTCAAATACTAATACATCACATGTATCAGGGTCTCTTACAAGTTCAATGCTTCCATTAAAATCCTCTATCACTACTGCTCTCATATTTGCTTAAGTTTAGTGCGGTCTTTACAATCTTCACACCAGCAATCATTACTCTCAAGAGTGTCCGTGACCTGCCCAGTATTAGGGTTTATCCACGCTTGCACTTGGATATTAGTGCCACCACATTCACTGCAACAATACTTTGACATACTCAATTATCTACTATACCTTTTCTCATATTACTCTTCTATCACCTCAAAATCATCAACATCCCAGCCTTCAAGGTCATTGCGTTGGTCATTATTGAACTCTCCCTTTACATATTTGTAGGCATCTTGTGGAAGTGTAATTTGCTCTTCTACTGCCCTTTTAAGGTCACATTTAGAGTAGTCTATATCCTCAAAATACTTACCATCCTCGTCCTTTCCAGAGTCAGTTATGCTATAATCGGATACTTTAATCTTAACAGTCTTACTAAGTGTGACACTTACTGTAACCTCAATTTCCCTTTCAGGATTGTCAACCTGATTCCAAGGTGCATTAGGGTCATGTTCTGCACCTAAAGGGTAATATCCACTTTCAGTCATTTTTTCTTCTTTTTGAAGTCTGTTACCAAGTTGTTCTCTTTAATTAGTCTTCGAGCAATTACACATTCAAGATTTCCAGGTATGCTAATATGCCTTCCCTTGTCATTTACATAGATAGCATGGTCTCCACTATGTCTGCTATAGCGGAAACCATTAAATTTTACTATCCTTATAAACTCCCTTGATGTATATTGTCTCATCTGCCTATTTTGTTCCTACACCTCTGATGAAGTCTTTGGTAATGTAAAATATGCCAACAACTATCGTAATTATATTAAGGATAGGAAACATAGAAAATATCACATACCCCTCTACTTGGTCATTACTTGTTTTATCAAGAAACTCTACATTATCATAGTACCTTCCTAATAGTGTGCAGACAATGAGAGGTAGAATATAGAAGAAAGTTATTATAAATGCTACCATGTCCCAATAAATTTATATGTTTTCTTATAAGCAACTGTAGTTGCATCCTCACCAATGGACTCTTGAAGTGGTACAATAGAGTCTTTATATTCAATACTATACCTAATATCATCCTGAGGTGACAACTTACCAAGACTCAGTATGTCTCTAACCCTGTTCCAATCTACATAGTCTCTATCATCTTCAGGCTCAATTAATGGAATACCCAAAGCTGCATCATCTATGTACAGGTTAGCAAATACTTTGGGAGATGAGGACCACCTGTATTGTTCAGGATTCCTGTTAATTCCCCATAGTTCAATGTCATTGTCCATGAACCAACTTATAGCATCATCCAATGTGTCCCCGCCCCTCATGGCATATAGGATAATCTTATGCCCCTTTCTTACTAACTCCTTCAAGACAGAAACAGCACCATCCACATCCTCTCCTACCATTGGATACCTATGTTTAACACAAGTTCCATCAAAATCTACTGCTATTATCATAATTGCTCAGCTATTTTCTTGAGTAAATCAGACTTGGAAGTGAACCAAGACTTTCCTATTTCAGAATCCCTTACATTTGTAGCAAGACAACTACTCATCGTATTGGATACTTTGTAAGTAGTATGAATTTCTGGAGAATGACTTACATTCTGCTCAAAAACACTTTGTATATTCACTACAACTTTCCTCTTAATCTTGAAGTTTTCATCAAGACTGTACAATGTAGTACCAATGTCCAAGATATTTTCTAGTTCTACCTTCATAAACTTTCCTTTCCAAGTAAAAGAAAAGGAAGGATGCTATTCAGCACCCTTCCTAGTTTTATCTAACCACATAACAGTCATTATAGCATAATTTGCAAGGTCAAGAAGAGTATCTTTAATAGATTCATGATTAACCTTTGCTTCCTTATTTGTAAGAGACTCGATTCTATTCATCTTATCTCCCATCCTTACTATTGATGCTACAATGCCAAATTTATCAAGAGACTTGTCAAAGCTATTACCATAGTCATGATTCTTGGCTGCATAAGTCTTAGCCATGTTATTGGTAATCTCAGTGAACCTCTCCACACTTTCAGCCAGTTTAGGTCTGCTGCCTAACATTCTGATTCCTTCCTTTACCCCTTTTAAGAGAGAAAGGCCAATTTCTGTCCTACCAGAATCTTTATATGCAGTAATAGCTGCATCCAACCTATCAATGAGGCTCTGATATTCCTTGTTTATTGTTACTTCCATTTCTTCACTTTATTAATTACTTAAATCTCAATGAACCCAACATGATGCAATCTCAGGCACAGCTTTGATAGTTACCTTCTTGCAAAAGACAGATGCTGCATACTCCATACATTCACTTAACTTCTTGGCTTCCTGTTCAGCTATCTCTTCAGGAGGCTCAATTAGATACTCATCATGAACATCATTGGGAATCAGAACTTTAAATATAAGCCCATCATCCACAAGATGATTGAAGTATTTAATGCCAGCTATCTTGGTCATGGCAGCAGCAGTACCCTGTGAAGGGTAATTGCATGATTGACTGTCAGATGTACTTTTTCTTTTCCACAAGTGCTTCATCACTGACACATATACAGTCTCCCTGTTAATGTCAATAAACTTCTCCTCTACCTTACCTGCCTTCTTGACTTTATATGAGTATCTGATAGCTATCTCCTCAATAGGGACTCCTTGAGCAAACTTCTTTGTAATCTCTTGCATGATAGATGGAGGAATCTCGGATATTACTCTGCCACTATCTCTTGCAGCTTTGTATATATCCCAAAAAGAATCTCCCATACTATTCTTTCTTCTCTCTATACCTTTTAGTATAGGGTAGTCATAGATGTATGCCCTTAATCCGGTTATCTTTGAGATTAGGATATAGCCCCTATCCCACATATCCCTCTTTTGTACCTTGAAATAGCTTGCTATACCATTAAATCTCTTGAAGTAGTTATTTTGAATCTCAGTAGCAAAATCCACAGGAATATTACAATTAGCTGCCATTGTAGGAGCCTGGCCATTATAATTGAAACAGAACCTTGCCTTCTTAGCCAAATCCCTAAGGTCTTTTCTCACCTTCTTGACCTGCCCTTCCTCAATACCATCAAGGTCTTTGGGGAAACACATCTTGGCTACAAAGGAATGCCCATCTCTCTCATTAGGGTCATTATAGAATGCAATCCATTCCCTATCATTGGATAGTTCAGTGAACACATGCCCTTCTTGGTCCCCATAATCACAGTCTACCAGCAAGTGACCCTCTTCAGGCACAAATGCTGCCCTTGTCTCCTCTGTGGCTGGAAGCTGCTGGATATTGACACTTTTATCATTTGTCTGTGTAGTGGTATTCTTATCCTCATCCTCTTCTGCAATGTCATCATCTTTTGTCTTGCCTCCTTTACCCTTTCCTCCTGAGCCACAAGATAACCTTCCTGTATCCATCATCTGATTGAATGTTGGATGGATTCTCTGTGTTACTGGATTAATGGCATCAAGGAAGTTCTGACCAAAAGATGTCACTACTTTAAAAGCTGCCGAATACTCAAGGTATAAGGGAACAATATCACTTTTATCCTTTTGCATTTCTATATACTTGGACTCTACAGACTCCCTCATCTTACCTGTCTTCTTATCCTTGACCAACAAGTCAAACCCAAGTTCCTTGAATAGCCTGATTACCTGTTTGGGACTACTCCAATCAATAATACATTGAGGTCCTGTATCAAACTCAGAGAATAAGGAGGGTGCAGGGATTGCAACATATACACCCTCTTTGAGCTTGGCAGGCTTGCCCTTTTTATGGGAATCATAATTCCTTTGTATTAGGGAAGGGTCATTCTTGTCTAACACATACTTGATAACCCAATCATTAAGCCTCTGCTCTGCAACCCTTAACCTCTCCTTATCCTTGACCATTTTAGCTTTCCACCTAGATGGGTCAAGTCTAATGCCACAAAATTCAATATATGCAAGGACTCTTACAAACTTGTTCTCTATTTCAAGAGCATTCTGCTGTCCCCTCTGTGCTATTATCTTCATTTGGGCATTCATTATATCCTCAAGATATACTACGTCATTTGCTGCATAGACTATGACTTCCTCTGTTACACCTGCATGTATCTTTCCTCTCACAGTCTTATCCAAATAAACATGCAGGTACCTGTCACAACATGCCTGTAAAGACAGGGATACAATGCCGGGTGGAAATCCAAGGAATAGAATCTTCTCACCTAAATAAGTGTCATAGACATTTCTAATTACAATGTGTTCCTTATACAGCCATCTCAAGTCAAATTTTGCATTGTGGATGATGAACAGCCTATTACTTTCAAGATAGTCCTTGTACTGATTAATATCAACAGTTGTGCAATCTATCACCACTTGGTCTTCCTTATTTCCAAGTTGAAGAAGAAGCAGTCTCCCTGTCCATATCTCAGTCCCTGTAGTCTCAGTATCAAGCCCTACAATACTTAATGGATTCAGTACTTCAAATGACTCCTCTACAGTTATACACTTATACTTAGCACCTGAATACCCACCAAATAATTTCCTCTGTCCAGTAACATAGTATATCATTTCCTAATATAGGCTACCAATGATTTGAAATCAATCACATATTTGTACTTCTGAAAAAACAGGCTTCCCAATATGCCATGTAATTGAACACCTGAATCTTCCTTAACCTGCCTGAATGCACTATCCATATTAAGTATGGTAAAAGCGTCTTCAAAGGAACTATCCTTATACTTGACTTCCATGGTACATGTAGGCATACTTGATTTAACCTCTCCATCTATACCAAAGGTATCCAAGTTTTCAGTGCATTCCTTGTAATCCAAATCTTTGATAACAGACTTGTTGATTATAGAGTTATTGGCTCCTGTATCTAACAGGAAGTTCAATTTCTTTCCATTATTATAGAAAGTTATTATGGGCAACTCCACCAAGTCCATCGACTCTTTGAATGACATATGAGGCTCACCATTCCTTTTATGGTCTTCGACTGCATTGACAATCAAAGCTACAAGAACTACTATAGTAGACGTAATTAATAGTTCCAATATAAACATCTTCCATGCTTTTTTTATTATTTAACTCCGGTAGAACCAAATCCTCCTCTATTCTCTTCTCCCAAATCATCAACCTCTACAAGCTCAATGCCAGAGCTAAGCAACCACTTAAGCTTCTGCCATATAGTAGCCTTCTGGCTAAGCTGTATCCTAAACTGGCATATCCTATCACCACTATTAATGGTAGTATTCTCCATAGGAGAACATATATAATGCCACTCATCTGCATTGCCACTATAACTGTTGTCTACTATACCCTCTCCATTAGGGATAAACACTTTCAATTTATCAGGAGCACTGCTTCTGGAGGCTATAATAGCCTCAAATCCCTTTGGCAGCTTTATTGCCACTCCAAGAGGAATATAATAAACAGGTATCTTTACCTCTCTATGGCCCTCTGCTACTCCATTAACAGCTCTCCTCTTTAATGTGTTGGCCTGAGAAGCACTCAATTCAACTGTTTCAGCACTCCTCAAATCAATCCAATCTCCCTTTTCACTAATTGAAGGCATGCATCCTCCAGTCAATACTTTTACTTTAATCTTTAGTCTCATCTTTCCAAAATTCACTTGTCATATCTATAGTATAATACCTCTCTTCTTTTTTCAAATCAGGATATTCATGTGTTGCCTTGCATACCCAGTAGAACCTTTGATTTGTACCCCTTTTTGTAAGTGGGCCATACTCTTCCATATATGGGCCAAGTTTGATATAGTCAAAGTTTTTCAGGTCAATTTCATCAGCCTGAATATCCCTGCCACTATACCATGCAACCCTTATATTGTTCCACTCTTTTAAGCCCATGCTATGTTTCTTCTTTACAAACTCTGCAAGCCTGTTTATGCTCTCAGGGTCTGAATCTCCACCCATAAATGCAATGCAGGTAATACCCTTATTGGCAAGTACCATCTCCTCTAAAGCATCTTCATCCAATATTTCCCCAATGTCCTCTGCCAAGTAAGGGCTATGGCAGCCCTTACAATGGCATGGACAATTAGAGATATTTATGGCTAAAGTAACTTCATTTGGTACCTCTGCAAAAACTATCTTAGTATCTACATATTTCAACATAATTTTCCATGTGATGTAATTATTATTGCAAGATACAGTCCTACCAACGATAGTAGTGGAATCCATAAAGGACTTAGGATTAGCCACCATGACCAACTAATGGCACCACATAGCTTCAGAACTATAAGAACCACTGCTACCATACTAATCCACCTTTCCATATACTCTCCTTCCTGCCTCTATCTGCCTGTCTTCACCAAAGCTCTTTATGGGTCTCAGATACCCTATAACCCTTGTGTATTGGGTAATGTTCTTGCTATGGCACTTGGGACATTCAGTAATAGGATGCTTGGTAATGTAACCACAAGTATCACACTTACTATTAGGAATATTAAATGTGAAGTAGTTAGTTCCATTAGCTATAGCAAAATCTATAAGCTTGAGATACTGCTCCTTGCTGAGATGGTCTTCAAGATTGATATGGGCTGCACTTCCCCCATCAGTATATTGGTAAGTCTGTCTTCCATGAAGAATGAACTTATCAAGCACTGAGGTATCATCATGTGCATTATAGAAGTATGAGTTATACAGGTTCTCATCTTCTGGGACCCAATAGCCATCTTCCTTATCCCAGTTATAATTCTTTCCTCCTAATCCCTCAGCAGGTACTACCTCAGAATTAAATAGGAATGGCCTGCTTTTATCATGTATAGAATGTATCTTATTCTGTTCTTTAATAGTTCCAAGTACAAGTTGAAGGAATTTGATATATCCCTCATTGTTACTTACCTTAAGTCCCAAGAACCTAGCAGCCTCATTCAGACCATTAATACCTATGGTAGAGTATAATTTGCTGATATGGATATATCCTCCATTTGAAGCTGCGAACATTCCTCTCTCTTCCATTTCATATAACATGGTCTTGAAGGCTATATGATACTTGTAGACTCTTTCAAGAATAGACACCAAATGTGGCTTGAAATCCTTCAAACTTATAAGGCCATATCCTTTCACAGAGTTAAACCAATCCTGCACAATCCTATTCATATTAAGAGTGATTACATTGCAACTACCAGTCATAACACCAGTCAACCCACTTGTAGGGTTGAAGGTATTCTCTGCAAGCTCATTTCTCAATCTACAGCAAGATGCAAGACTATCAGCACTATCTGAAATATAGGTGAAGAAGCTATGGCCTTCTGCATACATTTCAGCAGTAAAGTCCTTATACTCCTTATCTATGATGTCATTAGTCTTTGGGTCATACACCATAGCCATAGTTTCTACAGGGAATGTAAGTATCTGCTTGGTCCTTAACTTATTGAAGAACTTCATAAACAGCCTTTGCAGGCAATCTATTGCCTCCCATTGGGGCTTGGTTCCATCAGGATAATAGAACTCCCCAAACAGAGAATCAAAATATGTGTGGTCATAATAAGATACATTGGTGAAAGGAGACTGATAACTCCTATTACCAGCAGGCTGGTTTACACCATAGATGAATTGCTTGAATGCCTTGTATATGGCATCTTTTATGGTTCTTTGCTTAGTACAAGCCCTTGAAGTAATTACATCATCCAATCTAATGAACCAATCACCGCCAAACTCCTGTATAACATAGTAATTTAGTGCAATAAAGTATTCACCTACTGCTACTGCCCCCTTACATTGAGAGGATAACAGGAAGATAAGATTAGTTACTTGACCACTAAATGACTGTAAATCATTAGGTGGTGCCGGTGTAATACTATCAATGTTTCCCACACCCTCTGTCATAAGGGGATATAAGCTTACAGCCATGCAATACTGCTTTAATACAGGAGTAGTAGCCTCATCATGTGTATAGATTATATGAGAGTTCAGGTCTTTCTCATACTTTTTGGCCACTTCAGGATACATCTCATTCAGCTTGTCTTTCATTCTTTGCCTTTGTATAACCCTGTTAGTAGTCTTATATACCTCACCTTCAAGGTTGGCAACATTCTTCACAGTCACATTTGCATTTGCATCTGTTTCTGAAGAAGAGGCAGCATTTTCATCAGATTGGCTATACTTATTCATATAGTCAATCCTCTCCTTGATAAACCTAGCCTGTTTGTGCTGTTCCCTATAGATAATATAGCTCTTTGCCACGTCAAAGAATCTCTCATTCATGAGAATATCTTCCACATGATTCTGTATCTCCTCAATACCTATCACATCTCCTTCTAGTGTGCCAAATAAGGCATCAATCATTGGCTTTATGTACTGAGGCATCTCCTTATGGCAGGACTCAAATGCCTTTGCGACTGCTGTAGCAATCTTGTCTATATTGAACTCCTCTCTACTTCCATCTCTTTTTACTACTTGCATACTTTTTTTTTACAAAGTGTTTAACCACCCTTCAAGGTTATTAGATGCTGATAACTCGATGCCAATAGGTACTTTTGGTCTTGAAGTGAGATAATAAGAGAGTTCTCTTCCTATCTCAAAAGGACTCCTCATAATGATTTGACCATCTCTTCCAAACCTAAGTGTACCTTCTGCCTGAGTAAAAGGGCACCTCCACACCAATGGAGTAAGTGTCCTCCTATTGACTACTATAAAGTCATAATCAAGCAACTTAAAACTACTGAAGTACTCATCCTTATCCATATTCTGCCTGATGATAGACCAATATAATCTGGCTTGAATATCCATTATCTTCCAGATAAGTCGTTAATTTATCTGCGTTCTCTTATGAACTGCTATATGTTACCATATAGGTGAGACTATATCATCATCCTAATTTCTTAGGAGCCTCGCACTTCCACTCACTTGAGTGTACTCCCATAAAGGGATAGTCGTTGCACCTTCCTTATTATTAAGGCTTGGCTCAGGATTGTCCTAGAATAACCCATTTATATATTATAGGCTGTTATATTTCAAACAATTTTAGACCTATATATTAAATTTCAAGTCTTAGGATGTTCCCTGAATTCACGAGGTTTTTTTATTATTGCAGATTACTCTGCCGAGATACAATATTCTTTATATTTATTATATTTTCTTTGAAGATATATAGTAGCATCCTGATATAGATAATCAAGTATTCTTTTACATACATTCTTTCCACTATAGTGAATAGTGACAGCAATAGTAGACTTTCTATGCTTTAGCCCATTATCAACAACTCCTACATTATTTATTAAATGCTCTTGCATTTTTCTAAGAGGATTTTCCATTCCGGTAATATTAAATTGGTAAATTAGACTATTTTCAGTTCTATCTTTTCTTTTTGTTACAGAAAAACAGCCATCACCATCATAATACCCTCTTATAAAATGTCTCATTAATTTATAATCTAATTGAGGAATTTGCAATGTGTAAGTCTTTGCTTGACTTAACCCATATTCAGACAACTTATTACATGGATGTTGGGAATATAAAGTCAAATTACAATAAGTTTGTTTATATAATCCAATGGGGTTATTAGCTTCTATACAAGATTTGAATTTTTCTAATATTTCTTTATCTTGTTTATGTAATCTAAACTCTATACAACCTTTATCTACATGATTATATCCATCCGCTGCAAAGAATCCTAACCAATAAGCTTTTTCTTGACAATCTATAATATCAAAATAATGTTCATTAAAATTATACTTTCTCATAATACATTGATTTATAATTCAATGCAAAGATAAGTAAAATTTCTCGTATCTCCAAATTAATAAATAAATTACTTATTTTTCATATCTCCAATCCACGAAAGACTTATGGAAATCCCATTCAGTGTGGGAACTTGTCTTCAAATCTACAGGCTTTATCCATTTCTCTTTATGATTGACCATAATCAAGTCAGCCATATTCCTATAGACTATACCATCAAACTCTCCTTTGAATTTAAGCTGATACAGTCTTTCAATATCAGTCTCAAATGGATTCTCTTCAAAATACAACCAAGTAGCTTCACTGGTCTTAAGTGCCTTCACTGCATTACACACATCTTGGTAGGTCTGTGTGTCAAGTATAGTCCTATTACCTGCTACAAATAACAGATTATAGTATTCATATCCCTTTTCCTTAATTGCCCTGGCTCTAGTCTCTGGTCTCCAATTCATTTGATAACCCTGTTCCACAGTCTCTTTGATAATTCTAGCATCCTGAATACTGCTCAGGTTATCACAGGAATCCTTATATTGACTGAACAGGGACTTTACTATCCTCACAATAGAGTCAGGAATTGATGGGTATTCTGCCACCATAAATTCCTTATCAAATTCTGGCTGTCCTCCAGTAATGATGCTGTCCACAGCTCTACCAAATGTCAGGGACGGGGTATCCAGCTTATCAAACAGCTTATCTAGGTTATTAAACCCCTCCCTCTCATATCTTGCTATGGTAGAGTAACTTAAGGCAGGGTCTGCCCTATATGTTGCCTCATCCGCATCCCAGCTTATTTCCTTTAAAGATTTCATATCCAATAATAAAACTCTTCAAGATTACCTGATGAAGGATAGAGTGCCTCATAATAGGCATCAACCTCTGATTGCAACTTCCTCATTCCCTCAAGGTCAGCCTTCAGGTACTTTTCCTTGGTGTTTGCTCTTGCAAGTGCAATCCTTGTCCTAATGATTGATGAGTTAACCAAGGACTGAAGGGACTCAAAGTCTCTGGTATCCAAAAGCCTAAATGCCAAGTTAACATCGTTGCCGGGTAATGAGGGAATTAAATCCTTCATTCTATCTATGGAACTACTCTTGTTCATAATTCTTAATAATTTCTATTGCCTGCAACAACTGTTTCCTAGTATGAACCTCAAAGTATATGGACCTTTCCCCTTTCTCAAGATACCGGTCATTAAGGTACTTTATAAACATCTTTTTCTTAAGATAGAATACATCATTCTCTATTCCCTTAGCCTCTATGTAAACATTAAGGTCATTGTATTTGAAATAGAAATCTGGTGTGTACCGCACATCAATGATTTTTGCTTTCTTCCCGACCAGCATCTTTGATGAGCTGCCACCAATAGTTGCTAATCTCACATTCCTCTGACGGTCAGTTTCTCTATCATAGTACGGGATTTCAGGATGAAACCCTTCCCATATAACAAATGTAATTGGCTCATACTTAGGCTCAAATCCTTGCTCAAGAAGAGTGTTATATACACTCCTCTCAAGCTTTGATTTAAAGGTTATACCTTCAAAGGTACTCTGTGTGGAATTCCTAATCTTCTTATTTACCATCCCTGAACATGTCTTTAAGGGCTTCTCTCAGAACCTTGCAAGCAAATTTTGCATCATCCATGGTTCTGAATGCTGCAAAGTTCTTGTAACTCCTGATACTACTCTTATAGAGTTTGATGATTCTCCCATCTGTAAGTGAGATTGAATAAATCTCAGGACTATTACTGATGTGGTCTTCATACTTCTTATCCAATTCAATGGCTATCTCCCTCAATACTATGGCAAATGCTGCTGCTGGATAGCAGGAATCAATGGTATTAAGATAGTTGCAAGCTTTTGCTGGCTTCCAACCAAATCTCTGTGCAACCTTATTGACATAGAAAGCCAAATCATCCTTTGAAATGTCATCTGCATCCTTCTTTTTCTCACTAAGGGACTCTTTTGTGCAAAGAATTCCTCGTTCAATCAAAACAGGAATGGTTTTCTCATCTACTACATAGAGTTTGTTTCCTTTTGCAAGGATGTCACCAATGTGTACCTCTTCTCCATTTTTGAGGTACAAACAGTTTCTTTCTGCTTTTTTCATTTCTTTTTTTTTGTATTAATACTCTTGGTACCAATCTATAGGTACTCCGTAAATCTCCTTAACCTTATTGCTGACATCAGCAAATAGCTGGTGTGGCATCTTAGTACCATTCCTTGCAAAATATGCAGGATGCTCAACTTCAATAATAAAGTTGGACTTACTATTGATATAAGGCTTGAATGTCTGAGCCTGTTTACCAAATAATACATATACCCCAGCAAGGTTATTCCCCGATATATTCCTCAGCAGTTTAGATATAAAAGGTCTCCACATCATAGTATGTGAACCGGCTTTATTCATCTCTACTGTAAGTGCAGAGTTTATCATCAATATCCCTTGTCTTGCCCAACTCTCTAAGGTTTGGTCAAAGGTAATACAATAATGCGGAACTCCAAAATTGATTGCTGCTTCTTTAACAATGTTTAAGGATGGGGATAATTCGCTCTCCTCCACCTCTGCCCTATTGCCAAATAATATACCAGTTGCAACTCCTTTCTGCGGATATGGGTCTTGGCCTGCAAATACCGCCTTCAGGCTATTGTAGGGACAAAGCCTGAAAGCTTTGAATATGTCACATTGCTCGGGGCATATCTTCTTTGTAGCATATAATCCTCTCAGATTCTGCATTATTGATATTAGCTCATTCTCATCTATGACATTCATCCAATCACCAAGGTACTCTCTTATTCCCATTGCCTCATTACAACATCTACATTATCAGCCAAGAAGTCATTCACATCATCATTAAAGGTGTCTACACTGCTGGGCACAGTGGGCTTGACAATGTTATCAATAGGACCGATTATAACCTCTGGCTTCTGTATCTTTCCATGTAAAGTGATAATGCCGTAATTATACATGACATTAAGTACAGTGAATACAATGCCTTTACTTAGAGGTGATGATGATTCAAAAACCTTTGGACTCACATAGCATTTAGGCTTCTTCCTCTCTGGAAGGTCAATAGTACATAGGAATAAAGGATTCAAATCCTCATCCAAGATTAGTCCTGTATTAGCCCAATATACTGTGCCTGAGAGAATGAACTTCCTTATACCATATTGTCCTGATGAGTTTCTCAGAAGTGAATAAAAAGTTTGTACCTTCATAGGAACTCCTTGCTCATACAAAGGTACTATCACATCTCCATTCTTATCTCTTATAAGACCATTAGTATTGCCTACTAGTGGAAAACCTTCATCTTTCCGTACTAATATTCCTACCTTAACACCATTGTCCGTTAATGGAATGGATTCTGAAGAATAAGGAGGTGTCATCCTGTGTATCGCAAAGATTGCCTGTACCAGTTGCTTAGCGTTTTCTGTCATGACTCAGTCTTTAAATACATAATTTCTGCATTATAAGTTGTAAAGAAGGGTAAATCCCTTTCTATGGGAGGGTTACACTGGTTAGCACAAAAGTTCACGAATAGATTTACCATATATGATGCAATCATATTTGCACAGAATGTGGTCTGCTTGTAAGAACATATTGTCTCATCAGCCTCCTCATCAGAGAACAGGAATTGTGATTCATACCTATTGATATTATACTCATCATCTCCTCTAATGCACAATACTTGAAACTCCTCAGCAGCCAATCTACCATCAATGAACAGGCAGTTTGCCTTTTCCTCACTAGGTTTGCTCTGAACATGATTCTTCCATGCCTGAAAGAAATTCTTTCTGGCTACCATATTGTCAAATCCGCAAATCATTATGTCTGATGCTTTGGTATTTGCGGTAAACCTTTCATTAATACCACATATACCATAATAATTAGCATAATTGGATACCATTTCAGCAAGTGCACCTACCTTTGTCTTTCCTATATCCTCTAATCCATACAATTGGCCACTCATATTAGCCTCATCCACAGTATCATCATCGTAGATGAATATGGCCTTGGGCTTTACTCGTGCCAACAGAAATCCTACATAGCTTCCAATCCCACCAATGCCTGCAAGTGTAATGGATTTCTCCCGTATTTTATTATACCAGATAGCTGAACTGAACCTGCTAGTGGTATCATCCATAAGTAATGTGGGGGAATTTACTGGCAGCAGGTTACCTGTTGATTCTTGTTCTGTACTCATAACTTTTCTTTTCTTTCTTAAACTATATAATCTTTCAGGAATTTGATATACCTTTCGATATAAATGTTACTAGGTAACTTTTCTAGCTCATGTATGACATGGCTGGCATAGACTGAGGCCATTTCAGTAATATCAAGACCTTTTCCTTCCAAATCACCATCCTCTATGCTCCACATCAAATACTCAAGGTATGCCTTAGCCCATTCATCAAATCTCCTGAGGGCCTCTTTACCTGCACCAAACCTTTCAGTATACAATGTAGTCATTGCTCCAGACCATCTGCTTGGGTCTATTTTACTCTTGGTAGTCATCAAGATGCTCCCAGTAACTATTTGCAGTACCATTTCCTTGATAGCATCTTCATCAACACTCAAGGTATTGACAGATGGGTCTTCCTGATAGTCAGTTTTCTTATCCTCCTGTATTTTCTGACCATAATACTGTCCAAATACTTTTGTCTCATCGGGTAAATCACTAGCAGTCTTATTCCTCAGTTCAGCCAACCTGCTCTTAACTTCTGAAGACCTATACCTGTTTTCAACCACTACCCTTAGCCTGAAATACTCTATTACCTCAGTATCATCAACATATTCGTCAATTTCTGTCTTATCAGGTTCCCCAAAGAACCCAATAGTTTTCTTCTCAATTACTCTTGTAGACTTTACTTTCCTAGTAACAGCAGCAGAATAATCGCCCCTGTTGTTGACAATAAGAGATACGAAGTTATTACTGTCTGTACCTTCCTGTTTTAAGGTCTTGACATCCTCACCACTAAAGAAGGTAGCCATGAGATTGTGTGAATGAATCAAGCCCATTTGACAACCTAGAAGTTCCTTCTCACACATATAGGCCACTATATCAGGACTATTACTAAACTCTGTGGTGGTAGCAGAGCCTATATCCATGATATACATATCCTTACACAATATCCTAAGGTCACCTCCTTCAAAGGTTCCCTCATGGGTGTAGAATAATATCCCTGACCATTCCCTACTCCATACCTCCCTACATGCAAACCTTATCTTGTTCTCCAATTCTTCAGGTATCACAAGAGCATAGTCACAGTTCTTGTGGCTCTTCGCTTCCACTATTTTCACATTATTGTTTGTTCTTTCCATATTTGAGATTTATCACTTCAAGTATAACACTTAATATTTCTGAGATGACATCCTCTGACAAGAATAGACTTCGGGCACTTGTCTCACTGACAGCTCCGGAGATTCTAAGTTTGATTTCCCTACCTTTGAAAGTGCATATTCGTCTACCTACATACTCAGATACCCTATCAAGTAACGGCAATGACATATTCATACCATATATATGTCCTTTAGCTGCCACTCCAGATTTCATGTAGCATCTCTTAATATCTTTCACCTGCTCAGCTTCTGCGTTATCAAGTTGATTGTACCAGTTAATAAATTCATTACTTACAAGTATCATACATTCAGCATTTGACATACCCAAAACATATGACCCATTCCTGTAGACAAACTTCAACTTCCTGCTGAGAATCAAATGTCTTACGAAATTTGTTATGGACTTTGGCAGGTTCTGTGCTCTCCTATATCCGATGTAATCTATTCTTTCCGAGGAGCTAGTGATTCTTTCTAGTTTCCTATAAGGTCCTCCTGACAATGACTCTACAGTAACAAACTTGCTTAATTCATAACAGAATAGCATCCACTTCTCATTAGTGCATACCTTACTCTTCAGCATATATGATGTGCCTTGTATAGGTCCTGCGCCCAAACAAGGAGTTTCAAACCTTTCAGAGTTATTAGTAGGTATTCCACATATATGACTGTGCATATAGTCAGAGTAGAATTGGTCCAATGTGTACTCTGCCCTGTTCATTCCAATGGTACTAAGAACCCCGGGTGCTGCAAGTCTAACCCTCACATACAGTTCTGTAATGTATACAAAATTTCCATGCTCATTAGTTACCTTTACTCTAGGAAAGTACACTAATATAAATGGGTGTAGTAATGCATCCCAACGCCGTGTAATCTCTGTTACACCTTCCTTTATAGACTCTTCAGACAGCTGTCTTGTAAATGCGTCCATTGGTGGCTCCTCCATTCTCAAATCAACCCTCTCCTCACCAAAGAATTCCTTGAATACATCATATATCCTCAGGATATTCTCCATAAAATACCCCTTTTCCTTGTGCTCTCTTATTATTTTGGGTACACTCTCCCTAGAAACTGCTTCCATATTTGAGAACTCTAAATGTATACAAAATAAAAAAATAGGGAAGGAATATAATATTCCTCCCCCTGTCTACTCTTAGCCTATCAAGCCCTCAAACATTTCATCTATCTCGTCCTTGGTAAACTCAACGGCTTTCTCCTTTTTGGCCTTAGCTTTAACACCTAAATCCTCAAGTATCATCCCCCTAGCCTTAAAGCTGAGATTTCCTGCATCATACAATGCCTCCACCAGCTTTACAAGGGCTTGTTTTACACCTTTCTCATCTGTATAGCTGACAACCTCCTTACCCTTTTTGACGGGACTTTCCTTAGCAGGACTTTCTTTCTTATCCCTCTTCTCCTCTATCAAGGATACAAGGTCACTGGTCTTGCACTGAGTAAAGTTCTTGCCAAACCTCTTCTGACACTCATCCTGAAGACCCATTGTCTTGATGCAGGCATAAGCCTCCATTCTACTCATGGAAGCCCCAGACTTAATGTTCTTATCTGTGGTGGTTAACATAATTACCAAATTATTGGTAACCTGCCCCTTCCAAGTAATATCATGAGGAAGGATAGAGTCATCAGACTTTAACTCTGTCTTTGACAGCCCCTCAAGGAAGCTCATATTCCTATATGAAATCCCTTCTCTTGTCAAATCACTCTTTAATTCTCTCAATGTAGTTGCATCTGAGAGTATTTCCACTGTTCTGTTTCCTGTAGTACATACTACTGTAATCTTTCTTTTTTCCATGCTTTTTTTTTAATACCAAACTCTGCTTTCTATTCAATCTCAAAGGGCAAATCATCTCTATACTCTTCCCCTCTGGAAGAGGTAAATAAAGGAATGATTATTTTAAGGAACTCTTCCTTTCCCTTGGCCTTGAATAAATCTGAAATATCTTTTCCTTCATCAAAGAATGGTAATACCACATTAGTGAATCCTGTCTCTCTTGAAAGCCTCTCAGCATCTTCTAGGCCGGGCTTATCATTATCCAGACAAATAAATACCTTCTTGAACCTCCTGTTCAATTCACTTATTGCAGTACCACTCATTCTGTATCCCTCACCTTGAATGGCAAGGGAAGGTATCCCTGTGTTAGACCATAGACATAGGGCATCCTTTAATGAGGAACAAATACATATTTGTTCCCCATATTCAGGTACCTTAGTCCATAGGCTTACCACAGAGCTGTCATGCTTGTTACTCCACTTATACCTGCCCTTATTAAAGGGTTGGTATATCTTTAGCGTAACTTTTCCTTCCTTATGTTCAACATAGGCATAGGCATATTTATCAGCTACAAACACATATCTATGACCATCTTTGAGGACAATTTTATGGGATATGGGGTAAACCTCTGCATATTTGAGCCATTCAACACTAATGCCATAAGACTCCCAATATTCTATATCATGTTTCCTCCATTCCCTAATCTTGCATTGCAGGTCTGAGTTGCTGTTATGACTGTTCATATCATTTACAACACATGGTGTATATGTTTGAATATTGCAATTACCCAAAGAAAACCTTTCCATATCCTTCCTGATTCTTGATAAGACCTCACTATAACTACAGCTCCACATATGACCAAGGAGGTCAAAGATTCCTCCCCTGTCTCCTGTAGACAAATCTGTATAATATATCCTTTCCCCATTGGGGGAATAGAGACCAAAGGAAGGTCTTCTATCCCTTCTTAATGGGGAATTTATAATAGTGGGTACTTCTGTAACACCCAAATAATATGATAAAATATCTGCTTCTGTTACTCTATCCAAGATTTCCTTCAAACTCACAGAATCCTTGCCCTTGCTGAATGCCATGCTTTTTCTTTAACAGTTACACTTACTTGCTCAAATCCCAAGGGGACGGTGCTGAGTCAGTAGCACCCGGAAAGGGTAAAGCACCTGTACCTGACTGACTGAGGTCAGTAGAATCTACCTTATACTCCTTCAAGTCATCAACTATAAACTCGGTGTTGGCAAATGTCCCTTGTTGCTTCCTTTCCTGTAAATCCTGGTCAAGCCTACTGTAATCCCTAACATGATTCTTCAGAAACATGCTGGTATACACAGTCTGATATTGCTTGTTATCGTCTGTGGTTCTTACTCCAAACAAAACCTTGACCTTATTAGAAGGCTGATATGAGATTACATCCTTCAACTCACTGAAGTCTCCCTTGAAATAGTCCTCAATACTTTCAAGTCTGGCTTCACAGTCCTGCGGATTATCAACCATAACCCAAGTATTGTTGACATACTTCATTACATCAGGAATATTAAGATATGCCTTAAGGAACTTAGTCAATTCCTCTTCTCCAAAGTATGCAGGTCTATAGTCCTTGTCTATATTGGCATTATAGACACTGCCATCCTTCTTAGTAAGTACAGTGGCATGTGCCTTGGCCTCTTCAATAGTAGGCCATGCAGTCCTTCCATACTTATCAATCACCTGAATCTTGCTGCTGTCTTTGCTATACCTGTACTCTTGTCTGACAAAGAGTGATACCTTGGTTGTAGTGTCAATTCCATTGCACTTTTCAGGGTCAGTCTTGACAATAAAATCAATCCTCACATTCTTTACCTTGTGCTTGTCTTCTCCTACCTCAACCTCTCCTACATACTCAGGTTCTTTTTCAAGCTGGGTCATGTACAGCTCCTCAAGCTTCTTCTTATCAGGATTGACTGCCAATACAAACACCGAGCCTACTCCTATGAATCTCTTTATCTCTAAGCCTTCAGTAGATACAGAACCTTTACTGATTGCCATAAAACTAATTGATTTGTTATCTTTCATATTCATAAAGATTAATCTTCTTCTTCTTTCTCTTCTTTCTTCTCTTTTCTCTTTAGTATTGTGTAGCCAAGGGAGCATACCCGGTATCATCCATTACTGTTGTATCACTAGTTGGTAACTCAGCGCATACTAGGTCATCCTGCTGTACTGAGCCTACAGCAATATCATGAGCGGCATTAGAGTCAATTTCATATACCCTGTCTTCCTCATTGAATGATACCACTCCAGCTTTAGGTTCATATTTGGTAACCTTTACAGGCTTACCTTCCTTATCAACCTTGCCTGTATCTTCAACCCTCTTGACAATCAGGTCTTCACTTGTAAATCCTCCTGTCAAGGCTTTGATTCCCATCTCATGTCCTTCAATCTCCTTGGTCAGGCCTTCATACTCCTTGCTGAGTTCCTGCATCTTCGCAGAGATTTTATCCCTTTTTGCCACTGCAAAGCTTACATTCTGTGCTACTCTTTTTACAGCAGCAAACTGTCTTACTGTTAATGTCTTATTCATACTTTTCTTGCTAAAATAAAAAAAAAATACTTAAATACTTGTTACTAAAATATCTGTAATAGTTGTCCTAATCCTCCAGACTTCTGTAATATATCAGGCTTATCCCACAGCTTGTATATTGTGAATTTCCTTTCATAATAGTCTAGGGCTGTTATAAAACATGCTGCCAATTGTGCACTACTTAATAACTTGGTAACAAACAGGGTAGTCTCATAGTAAGGCTTGCCCTGTTCTATACAGTATTGCATCAATACCATACTCATGTCACCTGTAGTAATACTATTATTAGCAACTGACCTTGATATTCTTATAGTCTCATCCCTATCCATAAACTTCTCTTAACTTGTCTACAACAATAGACAAATCATTGGGAATCTCATCAGGAAGGTCATCTAATGCGCCAAGACTATCCTTAGCAGGATATTCCCCATCAAACTCTTTCACATAATGCTTGATAGGTTTCTTGTTTTCTGCATCATAACCTACCTTACCAAAGAGGATAATATCAAACTTTCCTTCAGGTGTTATGTAGTCATCCACCATCTTTCCAGTGGTCTTGAATTTATAGGATATTGAATCACCATTCTTATCCTTGTACTCTTCATAATGAGCACAACAAATGATATTCTTATCCTCAGGAAGTCCCTTGAAAGCATCAAAGATGAGACCCATCCCATAACCAATCTGCTTGGGAGTATCCCATCCACCTCTCATGGCATTTGCCATGTAGAAATCCTGTGCAAGATAATTCATATCATCTATAAGGATATTCTTGTAAGGTGACTTCTTCAACATGTTGACGATTTCTGCCACTGCTGCAAACCTGTCAAGGCCTGTGAGACAATCCACCTGTACCCTATTACCTGTAGCCAATGCTCCGGCATTAGATAATTTCTGTGTAGGTTTGCCTACATTCTCCACACCTATGCTACCTTCAATCAGCTTGAAGTCAGGGTTGGGAACACCCCTGCCAATACACTGGATAATATAGGTCTCTTTTGGGTTAAGACCCTTTATTCCCAGCTTGATTCTACCACAATAAGAAGTAGTTTTTCCAAATCCACTCTTTGCAAGAACTAATATCTTTGCCATTACTTCTCCTTTTATGTTTATTTTGTTGATATACGAAAAAGGGATGCAAACTTATGAAATATTTTATGTTTATACAACCCCTTATCTATTTTACTTGTTGTGTAACTAAAGAAAGACTTAGCAGGGCTGCTTCTTATGGATTCCAGATAACTGTACACTTTCTGCAATTCTTCCCTGTCATTAGGTCTTGGAAGTTCATTGAATTGGCACACAGCTCCATCAAAGAATAAAGGACATAGTCCTCCCATCTCACCATCTCTATTGACTATCATCTCCAAGAATCTTATGTTATCCTTGAACTTTGATATGTCATATCCCTCATACTCCTTTAAAGCAAACCTATAGGGTGAGAACAGGCCAAGAACCACATTACTGTCTCTTGAAGTGTATTTGCTATCTCCTAATCCTGCAACTGAAGGTCTTACCCTGCCTATCTTGAATGCCTCATTACCTTCTTGGTCAAAAGCCTGCTGCTGGATTATCACAGGAGAGTAGCAATACCTGTTCCTCAAATACTTTGCACAATACTCGCTAAGCTTATCCATAGATTGCTTTAGAGTCATTCCCCTCTCAGTATCTATGAGGTTGATGGTATCTATCACAATCAATCTGTACTCATTAGGATTATCCTGCTCATATCTGTCAAACACCTCCTTACTCCTCACTACTCCAAACTCATCCTTGTATTTACCCTCCTTATAATAAGTCTTGCCATGCTCTTCTGCATATCTTATACAGAACTTATATATACCAGTGGGATTACAGGCTTCATCAGGAAACACTACATGCTCTTCAAAGTACCTGATTATGTCCTGCACCTCATCAGATGCAATCAAATCAAGTATCTCTTGTGACACTGCCTTTGTAGTACTCCTCAAATCTCTAGGACTTACTCTTACCTTGCCACCACTAAGCTCAAAGAGCAACCAAGATATAAACCTTTGCAATATCCTTTCAGGAGTTTCCTCCAAAGGGAAATACAATATCTTTATATCTATATCCGCCTTTGTGTAATAGCAAAACATAAGAGGCTTATAAATGAAGGTGTAGGACACAAACTGTGACTTGCCCCCTTTGGTAAATGAGGTCACAGTATAATAGCATGACTGCTCTATACCTATGAAGTCACCAGCAAACCTCTTGAATGGAGAACTGATGCAATTCAGTTGACCATTGAGAATCCTTTGCCTTCTAATCCTCAGATTATCCAGTACTCGCTCTCTTAATGTAATCATTTTAATGTAGAAGTCCAATCATTTCTTAAATTCTCTTCCTGACCAGCATTCTCGATATAGTTAATTAGCTCCGATTCTCCCTCAACCTCACCAGCAGCACCAACTTTCTCTTTGAAGATGAAATACTTTAGCAATCTCATATATGTATAGTTACCATTGAACCCTTCCACATATTTACTTGCTGCCTTAATGATTTGCTCATCAGTGTAAGTGTTTCCATACTTTTTGAAGAACAACTTCAACCTTCGCATAATCAATGCCACTCCATCTGCCCAATAATAATTGGTACCGCCCTTCTTGCCTTTTGGGAATATCTCCTTCAGTTCTTTGGCCAATCGAGATAGCCTCTCATTAGGCTCCTGCTTCTCACTGGATTCCATAATTATGGAGTCCAACAATTCCTTGCCCTTGCCAGTAAGCCTCCACTCATTCTCTTGGAATAATCCATAAGATGCGGCTGTTATATATCCTTCCTTAGTCAGGTTACTTCTAGCTGTTTCGAGGTCTGCCTTATTATGGATGAGCAGGAGAAGCAATGCCTCCCCTATGCCCACTCCATTCTTTTGGCAACCTTTCTCACTAAGACATATCATGGCAACAGATTCTTTAGATGCCACGTTTCTATGTCCATGGCAATATCACATGTATTACTTAAGATGCGACATGATAATACTCTTTCAGCCAAGTCATTACCCAGAGTTTTCCATACATTCCTTGCAACCTTGAACATCTTTATCTTAGCCCTGCATTCAGCTATCCTGCGGCCAATTGTCTCATCAAAGGTATCATCACTACTACATCTGGCTTTTCCCCTGCAAGCTAGAGTATTCCCCATTGATATAGCCTCTTTTGCCATTCTCCCGGGTATATCCATTATATTAGGAATTGCCTTGCTACCAAGCAGTTGTAACGTGAAGAGCAATTCACATACCACCACTTTGTTCTTTTCATCTACTTTAAACTCCTTCTTGATGATTCTAACTCTATTTTTCATAATTCTATTTCATTAATACTTGAAATACTTTTTACAGACTCTACATTATACTCCTCAATTATCTTAGCCACTAACTCCTGTTCCCTTGTATCCACAAAGTAAGGTATTATCACAATAGGGAATTCATGCCTAAGGATTCTGCCTATCCTTTGTTTTGTTATAATCTCCGAGCTATTCAAATTGCAGAATATTCCCACTCTACAGTTAGTCAGATTTACTCCTTCATTAAGAATATTGCATGCAGATATATGTTTTATCTCATTCCTGTTAAACAGTTCCAAGTTCTTCTCCGAGTCCCTGTTCTTGGAAGTTATATTATGCCTGCATATTCTCTCTGACTGTTCTATACTACTGCAAAATGTCAATACCTTATAATTCCTAAGCTTGACTAGAAGAGATAATACAAGAGGTTCCTTTTGTTCAGAGCACCACTTCAGTCTTTTACCTGCTGTAGAGAGCCATAAGTTCTTTATTCTCTCACTTCTTGAGTTAAAGTATTTATTCTTGTACCACTCTATAAGTGAAGAGACACTATCATAATAGCCTTTCTGGGTAGTAATTATGTCACGCCCAAACTTCCTAGATTTATAAACATACCTTGTAGTATCCAAATATAAGGGTAACAAGTATACTGTAGGTTCAGGTAATACATTATCCTTTACAGCTTCCTTAAGACCACACTTGATAACCTCGGCATTGTGTCTATACAGGAAATAATCTCTGGTATTTCCCTTGATGGTAGCAGACAATCCAATGAATGACTCATTGATATTAATGGTCTCAAGGATTTCCAACCTTGCATCAGAAAGGTGCTGCATTTCATCAGCAACCACTATGTCAAAGTCTGTTTTCCTGTACTTCTTCATGGACTCATAACACTCAAGGGTTATACAGTCAGACATGATTCCTCCCCACATCTCAATCTCATCTCTCCAAGTTTTCTTGTGTACAGTCTTGGCTACCAGAATGAGTATAGTGGCAGGTCTTCCTTTAATTTTGGACACTCTATCACATATATGGTTAATAAGACCTATTGCTACCTTGGTCTTACCCATTCCGGTAATAAGTTCCAAGATAAGGTATTTAGTTTTATCAATCTTTGACAAAGCTAACTCTTGTGCTTCTTCTCTAGTCATTGCTCAATTTCTCTTTACTATTTCATACTTTCCAATATAGCAGCTTCTTGATTTTCAGTAGGCATTTTGTGATAATGTTACCTCCATCCAATGAAAATACTATGGCTTCGTTGTCAAGTTCACACCAATGCTCCTCTAATGAGAATATGAAATAAAATATAATAAAGATTCCAAATAGAGTTACATTAAGCCAAGGAACAATGCCCAATGGAACAATGACCAAGATTGCCCATAGAGGTACTCCTATCTTATATGTCTCTACTATTTGCATCTCTCCATTTATCCTACGATACTTTTCAACATTTGTATCTGTCAAGATGCAAATAGTGAAAAGTATGATAAGAATTGATATAATCCACATCACTTGCCAATATCTTTAAAGATTGTAGGAACCTGACCATATACAGGTAACTATATAGTAATCTTGTTGTCTGACTCTATGGTGATGTTCCTATATTTAGCAGTACTATTCAGAGTAATAGAAACATTTTGAGCATTCTGCCCTTTGCTAACCTCTCTAAGATTATTTCTAACATTATTTAAGGTATTATGGTCAATATGGTCTACAACATTTTCAGGATTAGATTTCTCAAATATAAGATTATGAAGCCATATTTGCTTCCTAACCTTATTAATTTGAATTTTAGTCTTAACTCCATCAATATGCCCACTTGTATTCCTATTGATATGCCAAGTTCCTCTTATTAAAGCTGCCTTAGGTAAATCAACTTTGTCTATATAACATAATAGTCAAGTTCCTTTATGGATAATCTCTAAAGCTACTACATTGTCATCTATTTCTACCACTCTGTTTTTCATACTATTTTCTTATTTTACTTAAATCCAAAAATGTAGAAGTATTCCCACCAGTGATTACTGTTGGTACAGTCCCATCCCATTTCTCAATCCACATCTTCTCAAGGATTTCAGGGGTAAGTGCTTGCTGCCTTAACTCATTGGCCTTCTTCTCTGCCTCTGCCGCCACAATAAGCTTCTTGGCTTGTGCCTCTGCCACCTTCACCTCATTCTCCACCTGCATAGCCTGTTGGATAGCTTTATTCTTGGCATTTACCGACTCTACAATGGTCTGAGGGTATTTGAGACCTGAAGTGAGTTGTTCTAATTGAAAGTTCTCTTTGGCAAGTGCTTGAGCCAAGTACCTTTCAATAGCATTTTCAATACTGTCCCTTTTACTTACAATATCATCTGTGGTAAACTTGTTTAATTGGATTCTAAAAGCGTCCTTTACATAATTATATAGTGTACCACTAATGACTTCACTTAATTCCTTCCTGTATTTCTTGAAGACAGCAGGTGATTTACCATCAATAATCTTCAATGAAACAGTGGGGTCTACAGTGAACTCGGAACCATCCTTTGCATTGATTGTAAAAGGTTCATAATCAATGGTCTGTACATAAGTAGGATACTCATATACTGTAGTGGTCCAAGGATTATACCACACAATGCCAGTTACCAAAGAAGCATCATCTACCCCCTTGTCATTACCATATAAGTTCACCTTAATGCCCTCACAGCCTGCATCTACCTTCTCCATGCATGATGTTACTGAGAACATTACAAATAGGGACAATATCCCTAGAATCAATTTACCTTTCATCTCTTTTAAATTTAATTGTCGTTAAACATTTTGTTTTAATTGATAAATAGAATATTACTACTATCAAAAGAAATCCTAATACATTCTCAACAGAATTTGGTGTTGACATCATTCCAAGCCCTAATGTGAGCAGGGCAACGAAGATTATAAACCATACAGCAATCCTTGCTACTATTTCAGCTTTCATACTACTTCAATTACTTTTACATTGTCAGGTAAAGCTTCCCGTCCCCAATCCCTATATGAATTAGTGAAATAAACCTCCTTGTAATTCTCGCCAAGTGTGGCAATACCTTTAGGATTAACCAAAAGTGCTGAATACCAAATACAACAGCACCTTCTGTGGCTTCAGGATAATAATGACAGCTTCTTGGAGTCCAGTCAGAATAGACATATTCCGTGTTTTCAGGATATTGCCTTCTATGGTCTAACTTGTAGCCATCAGTCAATAAAATTGCTTCTTTCATGCTTTTTTTTGTTAAACTTATATTTACTTAATCAATAGGTTGCAAAAAAAAAGAAAGGTAAGGATATTGTTAGTATCCTTACCTTTACTATGAAAATATTTCTTACCTAGTCTCCAAATATCTGATAAGAATATGAAGTACCACCAAGATGCTCTACTATCCTCTTCAAGTGGACCTCAAGCCTTTCTTTTTTATTCATTGCAGACCATTCTCTTGGCTTGAAACATGGAGGACAAGAATTCTTGCTAATCATGTACCCATAAGCCTCCTTACTCATGTTGATAGTCTGAGTAGCCGGTTTACATTTTCTAGTGTAGAAAGTGATAATCTCGGGATTTTTCCCATTCTTATCAGTTACCCTCACAGAGCCTTTGGTCATCTTGTCCAAATCTTCAGTTTGGACATAGATGGTCTTTTTGAATACTTTACCTGATTCGGTTTCTCTCTCAATGACTTTTCGAGTTGTTTTAAGGCACTCTTCCTTGCTGAACATTGTACTTCCTTGAAGTTCAATACTCAGACTTAGTTTGATTTCACTCACTATTTTTCTTGTTTTAAACCTCCGAAGGTTTGTGCTACTACTTCAAGGGTAATACCCTCTCTCATTTTATCACAAATTACTTTCTGTAACAGTAAAGGAAGTTCTGACATCAAGGCTGTGATTACCATGCCCTTAGATTGGTCATCCTTTAGCCTGCTAAACTCAATCAGACAGTTGTCCAGTACATCCTCTGCACAACTGTCTCCCGTTGCTTTCCCAATCCCGATGACTGCTTCCCTGAACTTTTGTCTTGTTTTCAATGACATGTTTGCTTCCAGTGCCTTCTCTACTCTCTCTTTCAGGCCCTCTTCTTGTCTTTCTTGTTCCATCACTTTCTTTTTTGTAAAACAATATGTGTCAAATACCACTACTATTATCATATTTACACTCTATGCAGATGTATCCTTCTGGATTGTAAGTACCACACTTAGGGCATTCCCATATATTCCTTACATCCCAGTTCTGAATATACCCTTTGAGTTTTAGTAAATGATTATACTCCTCTACAGGAATGGTTATAGTTTCCTCTTCCATTTCCAGTGTGTGTCTAATCAATTAAATAAAGAAGGCCTATATTCACATACCAGCCTTCTGTAGCAATATTACTATTGCCCAAACTAAAAATCAATCTTACTTATGCAAACAAAAACTATACCCTTATATGAGTAATATCTTAAAAGGCGGTCTCTTCCCGCCAGCCAAATAAACAAAACCTTTATTGAATCCAAGAAAGGCATAAGACTTTTTTCCTTCCTTCCATCCTATATTAGCCCTATATTAATCCTATCCTTCATGGGTGCCTTGTATTATTATAATTCCCTGCGTGCTCCTAACAAGACTCGAACTTGTATCCCAGACTTAGGAGGTCTATATTCTATCCTTTGAACCATAGGAGCATATATTACCTATCTTCACAGACCAGTAACATGAATTTCATTCTATTTATGGAAATATAGATTTCTTTTCCATTTTACTTGAACTTTGATTGTTGTTTAACTGTCCTGCCTTAATATTATTAATGGTGCTAATAATAATGCGTTTTAGAGGAATGCCATTCACTACAGTATCTGCTAAACTCTCACAGGGAGATATTGAAACTGCCTGCATTGGTGAATCTATCAGGTCATCTATTTTCACCTCGGAATAATCACACAAGAAGGCATATTTCTTTAAATCAGCACCTATA
>ULUU01074194.1_pt1 | contig 120637 bp, 199 predicted proteins | sample 1958871 | NCBI WGS metagenome assembly ULUU01 (sample SAMEA4835770, study PRJEB28245) | human gut metagenome | biome: gut microbiome; material: fecal sample | place: Denmark | collected 2008 | reverse complement strand
GAGGCTCTTAAGGCTGCTATGAGTATGCGTGATGACCTAACAGTGTGTGTTCTTACTCATAGTGAGAATACTGGAGACAATATCAATCCTTACTACAAAATAAAAACTCAAGGTAAGATGTTGGATAGTGTAATTACACTTGAAGGATTGTTTACCTATGTTTTGTTTACTAGAGTTATACAGAATGAAGATAACAAGACCGAGTATAAGTTTGTTACCAATTCTGACGGAACTTGTACAGCCAAGACTCCTATGGGACTGTTCCCTGAGATATTAATTGACAATGACTTAGATCTAGTTATTAATAGAATCAAGGAATATAACGAGGAAGATTAATGGCTGATACAATTAAGAAAGAAACTTTCACTGTAAAGCTCACCTATGAAATGTCCGTTAATACGGACACAGGTGAGATTTTGGAAACAAGACTTATTGATAGAAGTATTGATAATTCTGATCTCAAAGCAGTGAAACCTTCTGCTAAGAAGAAGGTTGTACAAGACGAAGATAAAGAGCCAAAGTTAATTTTGGAGGGCAATAAGTATAGATTGAACAATGCTGCTGTTGAACTCATGGGACTTGACACAGATTCTAAGCTCAACATCAGATATGAGCAAGGAAAGGGAGGTGATGTTCCAGTTATAGGCACAAGTGTTGCCTTTGGGATAAGCTCAGGAAATAAGCTCACGAAATCCAATACAGTTGCTTGTAGAGGACATAATAGGGAAGAGCTAGTCAAGTATGGAGAGGAATTTATTCTTGTTCCTCATCCAAGTAAGCCAGGGTTATTTATACTCACATCCGAGTCTGTTAAACCAGAGCAGTTAATTGGAGATGATAATGTTAGTGTAGAAGGAGGAGAGGATGAGGATCTCCCCTTTGATTTAGATGTAAAAGAATTAGTAGATGACGAAGATGCAAATATCACTGAGATAGATTCAAACTTTTTCAAACTCTAATTTGATTTAATATGTCTGCATTCAATTTTAATTCATTTGCACAAGTAAAACCAGCTAACAGCGTATCTTATCTTAAGCCCTATACAATTAACGACAATGTAACCATTAAAGGAACTGAAATAAAGGAAGGTACTAGTGCCGACGGAAATCCGTGGAAGAGTCTTGTTATTACCTTTGGTAACGACGAGGGTATCTATAACGATAGCACCTTCTTCTTTGATATAAATGACCCTAAGGCAGTAGAAAGAGGTAGCTCTGATATGCCTAATGGAGGTAAGCGTCAGTTACCGAGTAGATGGGAACAAACATGTTATAAATTGGCTGCTATTGGTCATGCCTTCGCTCCAGATCTTATTGAGAAGTTTAGCTCAGTGGTAGATAAGTGTAAGACATTCGATGAATTTATCAAGGCATTTAAGGCCATGATAGACAAAGTTGCTAATAAGACTACTACAAGCATGAAGCTTGTTGGAAGAAACAGCAAGGGACATATGTATGCTACACTTCCTAACTGTGTTGGTATTGCTCAGGCTACTGACGAAAAGAGAGCTGCTTCTAATGGAGTACAGGTCGGAGAATGGTATACATGGATGGTGACTCCGTTTGGTCCAAATCTGTTTTTCTCTTCCTATGAGGAAGCAAAGAAATCTGAGTTGGCTTCTGCCAAGCCGACTGATATGAGCGATGCTGATTCTGCTACAGCCGCTGACGTAGATGGAGTATCAGGAGGTTCTGAGGACTTAGACTTCGAATCACTGCTTGATAATTAATTAGAGCTACCTATTTATCAAGTAGGTCGCTCTGTTTTGGGTTTTACTAGAAATTTACTAAATTTGTATTTTGATAATAAGGAATATGAATGTGGATTTCTCGTTTAAACCTAAGATTACAAAAGAGTTGATCTTGTCTAGGTTTTCTGAGGAGCAACTTATGGAGTATTATCTTCATGTGCCTGTAAAGAAAGGATTGTTTAGATCTCCTCTAAGAAAGGATAGAAGACCTACTTGTAGCTTCTATAGGAATGGATCTAACACTCTAATCTTTAAGGACTTCGCTACTGGACAACATCTGAATATATTTGGGGTAGTCCAAGAGATGTTTCATTGTGATTATTTTGAGGCTCTTAGAATAATTGCCAATGACATGGGGATTGTGCGAGATAAGTCTCTTCAGAAAAACTCTGGAAAGATTAATGAACACCCTGTCAGAATGCAGGATAAGGAAATGTCAAAGATACAGGTAGAGGTACAAGATTTTACTGACTTAGAACTGAAGTGGTGGGGAAAGTATGGAATAACTCTGGAAACCCTTAAACGCTTTAATGTTTATTCCTGTAAACACGTCTTCTTGAATGGACAGTTGGTTGCCAAATCACAACAACACTGCCCTATCTTTGGCTATTATGGTAAGAAGTATCAGGGGATTGAGCTTTGGAGATGTTATTTTCCTAAAAGAACATCCTTTAGATTTATTACTAATTGGCCGAGTAAGAAGATTCAGGGATACGATCAGCTTCCAAAAAGTGGGAAGTTATTAGTGATTACCAAGTCGCTAAAGGATGTTATGTGCTTATATTCATGTGGTATTACTGCGTGTGCACCTAATAGTGAGAACTTGTTTATCTCGGATGCTGTGCTTGAAGAACTAAAGAGTAGATTCGAAAACATAGTAGTGTTCTATGATAATGATAGACCAGGCTTATATAACATGGCTAAAATTAGAAGAGAACATCCAGAACTTGTATATGTCTGCATTCCAAAAGAGTGCGGGAGTAAAGACATTTCTGACTTTTACAAGGATCACGGAAGAAAAGAAACTTTGAACTTAATTAAAAAATTTGTTTTATGGCTAAGGGATAGAAGAAAGACTTAAACACAGCTTGTAGAGCTACTTTTAAAGACGGAACTACTAAGGACTTTAACTCTATGGAGGAAGCTAGTCAAGAAACGGGAGTATCTATAGCAGCTATTAAAATTAGATGCAATAAGCCTGGAGGTAGTGGTAAGGATGGAATAAAGTTTGAATGGCTTGATGATTATACTGCAAGGTATTATCGTGCCAAGAAATCTAAAAATAAAGGTAAGGACTTGGAGTATGAAATTGTTGAAAGACTTAAAAACATAGGATATGAGAACGTGTGTAGATCTGCCGGAGAGTCTAAGAAGTTAGATGCGAATAAGGTAGATATTGCTGACCCCTCCGGTGAACTAGAGGTTGCTATACAATCCAAACACTGCGCGAATTTTCCAAATTATTTCAACATAAAATCTGAGTGTCCAGACCCTAGAGACTTTGTTCTGATCTGGAAGAAAGCAGCACAAGCTGGAGAAAACAGCAAGGGAACTGTTGCTGTTATAGACGTTGAGTTTTTTTATAAGTTATTAGAAAATTACCATAGCACGAGAAAATGAACAAATACATTGTCCCGTATTGTGACATTCAGAAATCCAAAGTAGATAAGCACATAATTATGGCTACCTCCCTTGCTGATTGTAAGGAGAAGTTGATGCTTATGTACGAAGACTATTCTGATAGTGACGATTGGGATACCTTTAAGGATGACCTTAACAACAACGACATTTTAATAGGAAGAATAACAGACGTTGAAGAATTATGAGATTAAAGATTGGATTGGACATTGATGACACAATATGTGACTTCATTGGTCCCTACCTTAAGAGGTTTGGAACTCCTAAGAGAGATAGTGAAATTACCAAGAATGTTAGTAGAATACTTATAAACGATAAGGACTTTTGGATGAATCTTCCAATCATCCATAGGCCTAATTTCGTTCCTACCCTGTATTGCACTAAGAGGGTGCATCCAAAAACATGGTCAAGACAGTTTCTAGTAGAGAACGGATTACCTCCAGCTCCAATATATCAAATTCCTTGCCAGCTTTCTAGTAAAGCTCCTCGCATTAAAGGAAGGGTTGATGTATTTGTAGATGATAGTATATCCAATTTCATTGACCTAAATCTTAATGGTGTACCATGTCTGCTTATAGATGGTAAACATAATCGTAAGTGGGGACCAGTTGGCCGAATTTTCAGTCTTGATAAGGAGGAAATAGAAGAGAGTTATTTTCTGTTTAAAGATACCATGTTTGATTACTTTAAAGACCTCGTGGATGATTATAGACGAGAAGTACTTAGATAGTATTGAAATTATCCCACTAATGGATACACTAAGGTTGCAGAAGATTGATGATGCCGAATACTTTAGTGAAAAGTTTAGTGGATATATCAGTAATTCTAGACTCTCCTTGCTAAATCCATATCAAGACAATGATCCAGAAGCCTTCTTTGAAGGATTGAGTAAACATAATAAGTATAGTGATGCACTGATCTTTGGATCAGCAGTTCATCAATTAGTATTACAACCTGAAAGCTTTATCTTAGTAGATAATGTAAATAGACCTACAGCTAAAGCTGGTTTCATGGCTGACGAATTATATCCCTTGTTTGAAGCTAATGGTGTTGTAACCGCTGACGAAATAATTGCAGCATCTAATAAGATTGACTACTACAAGGGAAAGATGGATGCTGATAAAATGGAAACTCTCCGTATTAAGTGTGAGGACTATTATGCTCAACGAAGAGCCTATGAATGGGGAAGCAAGTATGTGGATGACAAGGTTCCCATATATCTTGATCCTAAGAGTAGGGAAAGGGTATTACAATGCGTTGAAGCCCTGAAAAGAAATAAATCTATCCAAAAATTGCTACATCCAAAAGGTATTGTGGTAGATCCAATTTCTGAAAACGAGCAAGCAATTTTGCTTGATGTCCAAGTCAAAGTTCCCGAATATGAACCATTTATCTTTAGAATTAAAGCTAAGTTAGATAATTATACCATTGATACCGAGTCTAATGTTGTAGTTGTCAATGATGTTAAAACTATCGGAAAGATACTCTCAGAGTTTGGTAACAACTTTGAGAAATTCCATTATCACAGGGAACTTTCCTTGTACAGCTGGTTGATGACTTTGGTAGCTGATAAGTTCTATGGAATGAAGAACTGTAGTGTGCAATCTAATTGCCTTGTAGTATCGACTATTCCGGATTATTACACCAAAGTTTATAAGCTATCTAAAGCAGATTTTAATAAAGGATGGAATGAATTTAAGTTCCTCTTAAGATTAGCTGCTCATTATTACAGTAAAGGTTATCGTTTTGATTGACTTATGGACATAATTAAAACTCCTCCGTATGAAGAAATGCAAAGGATGTATGGTCAGTACTTTACCACAGGGTATCTTAATACTGACATAAATACCAAGTTTGCCTTGATTTCCTTAGTGTGCTATCTTACGGAAAAGCTGAAGGAAAAGAAACCAGATGTTACTCACTATCAAGTAATACGAAAGTTGGCTGATGGTATTCCAGAAGACCAAATAAAAGGCCTGGCAGTAGTATGTTCTGATTTTGCATATGGATGCAAGCAATTCCCAACATTTGGGATTGAGGACAAAAAAATTCCAGCTAAGGTGAAAGAGATTTTATCTTGCTGGTTGCCGTTCTAACGGCAGCAATAGATAAGGTTAGAGAATTTGTGTAGATAAAATCCATTAACACTATTTAACGGATTTGTAACTTCCTCACGTTTGGGACACTTCAAATTATAACTATATTTGCAGTACCAAGGTTTGAGAAAGCAAGAGATAAAGATTTAGAGGTTTAAGATAATTTTACAGGTTATTATTTTGGTAATTCAATAAGAAATAGTAATTTTGTGATGTTAGATGAAAGATGTTGATACGAATTAATGTTTTTTGAAATATAAACCTTTTAAAATCTATTGAATTATGACACAAATTATGAACTTTAAGAGAATGGAAGTAACTGGAGTAACTAAAGAAGAGGCATTGGCAAAAGCTCCGTTTGACATTATGGGTGATGCAACACAAGCATATAAGATGTTCCGTAAGAAACAAGTAAACGGAATTACTGATGCTGATAAGAAGCAGTTTATGCTAGACTATCTTGCTAAGAAGTCTAAGAATGTTGCTGGTGTAGGATTTGTAATCACTGAAGAGGCTGCTGTAGCTGATACTCGTGAACGTCCTTATCGTATTGACGATGTTAAGAACGAGAAGGGGACACGTAAGTATAAGACTATTTATCAGCTTATTGACGATGCAACTGGTGCAGTGCTTGCTGAAACTGATGAAACTAAGGCTAAAGCTAAGGAGCTTGCTAAGGAACTCTATGCTAAGAAGGGATATAAGGGAAGTTTGACTTGTACTTATACTAAGCAAGTTGTTGAGGGTCAGCCTGTTGCATTCCATGCTGCATATACTCCATCTAAGAGTTCTCGTGTTGGAACTTATCTCGTATTCGGTATCGAGAGAGGTTAATTCCATACTCTAAACTTATAAATCTAGAAAGCGGTTGTCTTCGGACAGCCGCTTATTTTTTTTTTATACCGGTGTAACTACCTAAATAAAGTTGAATAAATCAATTAAAAATAAATGAAACAATCTACAGTAAAGAAGTACACAGACATCTTGCTGGCAGTCAGAGATAGTGGAAAAAGATTGTCCCAATTTTGTTTGGATAATGGTCTTAGCTATAACAGTATAGTAAACACTATTTCTGCATTGAAAAGGCAGAATGATGAAGAATCTGAAGATGTACGAGACTTGATAAGCCTCTATAATGAGGTAGTAGCTAGGCATAGGGAAGCTCCTGTTGAAGAGGAAGTTGAGACAGATGATCGTGCTGAAACATCTTATATACGAGATGAGCATGGAAGGATAAAGTACTATAAGTACCAAATCTTTAGAAGGGATAAAGCTCCGTTGTGTGGCAGACTGACTAGAGAGGAAATGAACACAATCCACAGGTTGTATTCATACTATGGAGATGCCCTTACTCAACGAGTAGTGTCTCGACATTTTGTCGATCTGTCTCTTGTAGACTTTAAGAGGATTCTTAGAGCCTTTAATATTACCAAAGCATCTGCTCCATTTGCTCCTCATATGTTTGAGGAATGTTCAGAAGATGAATTGAGAGATATTCAACTTCGTGAGAAAGAGAATAGTTTCTTAAGAAAGGCAGAGGAGGATCAAATCAAGAATAATGAGAAGCTGTTAAAGAAGTATGCTCAGGAAAATCTTGATTTGAAGAGGCAACTAAGAATGGCATCTGAGTTCGTTATTAATTTGCCTGAGAATATAAATCCTACTATAATAGAGGAGGTTCCGAATTCCAATCCAAGCATTAATCTTTATATATCTGATCTCCATCTTGGGGCAGCTGTAACCTCTGGAGCAATGTATAAGGAGAACAAAGGCTATGGATTTGATGAAGCTAAGAGACGTTTGTCTGAAGTTTTAGTGAGACTTAAACGTCTTAGCGACTATGGAACAATTAATGTGGTCCTTATGGGGGATAATATTGACTGTTCTGGATTCTTTGGAAAGACTGCTAGGCTCGACCATGATATGCCAGAAAACATGGATGCTAGAGAACAAGCCAATAAATTCATAGAATTGATGATGTGGTTTATAGGAACTCTAGCTGCTAAGGAGAATAAGTTCTGCTCTAAGCTGAATGTTTTCTCTGTTCCATGTGGTAATCATGGAGGTAACTTCGAGTATATGTGTAATAAGGCATTACTTGCTCTCATAAATGCTCAATTCCCGAATGTTACTACTACGTTCTGGGAAGAGTTCTTTGGAATATTTGAGCAAGATGGAGAGACCTTTATATGCTGTCATGGTAAAGATGATCAGTATATGAAGAAAGGATTGCCTCTGAACTTAGATGATAAATCTAAGGTGATGTTGTATGAATGGCTGCATGATCAAGGTATTCATTCAGATAAAGTACATTTCATTAAAGGTGACCTTCACTCTAATTCTCTAAACTCATGTAAGAGATTAGATTATAGAAATGTATTGAGTCTATTTGGAGCTTCAGATTATGCAAACTATAACTTTAGTAGAAACTCTTATGGATTGTCTTATGACCTTATGGTTGGAGGAAGTTTATTAAGAGGAACATTTGAAAATCTCTAATTTGTACGTATTATGAACAAGAAAGACTTAAAAAAGTTCTACAGCTTTGAGAACTACAAACCAAACAAAAATGCTGTTCCTGTAACTTATAAGGGAACAGAGTATCTATCTAAGGCTCAATGTATGGCATTAGAAGGAATTACTCGTAAAGAGCTGGATGCATATCTAAAAGGTGAAGTAAATGATCCTGCTCCGGTTCCTGAGCCAGAAGCTGTACCTGAGCGAGTTGATCCTATTAACGACCTTGGTGTATTTGATGACGATGCGTTCTAAGGTATACGTAGTAGTAGAGTTTGGAGGATTTTATGAAGACGCATGGGAGCATACCATTGGGGTGTGCTCTACCTCCGAACTAGCTGACAAATTAAAAGCTCAAATAGAGGAAGAGCACGATCCTTCTAACTGTGTGATCAGTGAAGAGGATTGGGAAAGTATATCTGATCGTCTATATGAAGCTGAGGAGTCAGGGTACGAGTATGAGGATACTGTTTCTGGAATAAAAGGATTATTTCCAGAATATTCTGAGGAAGATATTAAGCAGGCTATGAAGTTGTATGATGACTATCTAGATTGGGGAGGAGTTGTAGTAAGAGAGATAGACTTTTACACAGAATTGTCTGATATATCTAATAATGGAATTGACGATTGATGAACTTTTAAAAGGTAAGGCAACTATTATAAAAGGAAAGGAGTATCTTAGCACTGAAGCATATGTTACTCCTTTCTTAGAAAGAATGTCTAAGTTTACAAACGACTTTAGGATCCAAGCTAAGTTGCCTGACCAAATAAGTATTACAAAGAAGGAGGATTTGAACCTAGAAGATACTGTATTTAACCGTGTCTGGGTACAGGCCGTAATGCCAGAGGAATATAGCTTTGATAATCACCAGGAAGTAATAGGATTAGTGTATGGTCTTGATGCTAGAAAACCTGTCGCCAAGATCTATAGAGGAGCACTTAATATGGCTTGTCTTAATCTGTGTGTCTTCAATCCTACATTCTTGAACGTGCAGGAAGTCGAGCCTGAAAAACCCTTTAGCTTTAAATGTGTTCAACCTCTAATGGAACAAACATCTGATATTAAGGCATGGCTTGACAAGCTATCAGGAATTGAGGTTCCATATGACACTAAGCTCATAAATGAAAGCCTTGGATCGTGGGTTAGACATACCCTTGTAGATTCTTATAGCTCTGGATATGGTAAAGTAAAGTTAGCAACTAGTGTTGCCATTGATGCATATAAACTCTTGTATGAGAAGGAAGACTCTCCATATTATGTGCGTCCTGGAGAGACCACGAATATGTTTAATGTTTACAATGCCTTTACCGAGTTAATATCTAACGCAGATACTAGGGATATACTAAACAAAACAGAGAAAACCTTGCTATTAAAGCAGATATTGAGGTTATCTTAATATTTTGATTTCTCAATATTTTTGCTTATATTTGTACTCTAATTTACAAATTATGACAGAGAAAGAATGGCTTAGTGAAAATCAACTATCTCTTGACATTTGGCATAAAAAGTACCAAGTGAATGGAGAAACATTTGAAGAATGGTTAGATAGAGTAAGTGGAGGTAACAAAGATGTTCGTGAGCTTATAAAAGATAAGAAATTTATCTTTGGAGGTAGGATTCTGGCTAGTAGAGGAGTCACTGGAAGAAGAGTTACTTACAGTAATTGTTATGTAATTACTCCTCCAGAGGACAATATAGAGTCCATATTTAACACTGCTGCTAAACTAGCTAGAACATATAGCTATGGAGGCGGATGCGGAATTGACATCAGTAACCTAAGACCTAAAGGAGCTATTGTACATAATGCGGCTAAGAGTACTTCTGGTGCTGTGAGCTTCATGGACTTATATAGTCAAGTAACAGGACTCATTGGTCAAGCTGGAAGAAGAGGGGCTTTGATGATTAGTATTAGCTGTAAACATCCAGATATTGAGGAGTTTATTAACCTCAAGACCAAGCAAGGAGTGTGTGAAAAGGCCAATATTAGTATCAGAGTTTCTGATGATTTTATGGAGGCTGCTATACATGACGAAGACTGGATAACTGAATTTACAAGTGAAGAAACTGGCACTATTACCAAGGCTTTTAAGGCAAGAGATTTATTAAAGCTCTTAGCCAAAAGGAATTGGGAATGGGCAGAACCAGGTATGCTTTACTGGGATAGAATCACTGGATATAATATGCTTAACAATGATGAGCGATTTAGCTATGCTGGGGTTAATCCGTGTGCTGAGGAGCCATTACCAGCAGGAGGTTCCTGTTTGTTAGGTAGCATCAATCTTAGTGAATTTGTATTGAATCCCTTTACTAATGAAGCTACAATTGATTATCCTTCTCTTGTTGATGCTGTAAAGAAAGCCGTGAGGGCCCTGAATGATGTGCTGGACGAAGGAGCTGCTCTACATCCTCTAGAAGAACAGAGGAACTCTGTTAGAAACTGGAGACAAATCGGTCTAGGAACTATGGGATTGGCTGATATGCTTATCAAATTAGGACTTATCTATGGTTCAGTTTCTGCTCTAGGAATGACTCAGGAAGTCTACAAGACGATAGCACAGGCAGCTGTTGGAGAGTCTTTATCTCTGGCGATAGATAAGGGAATGTATCCTGAATGTAATCCGAAATTACTTGCAGAATCTTCCTTTATTAACAGTATAGGTTTACCACAGTCTGTGATAGAGGATATAAGTAAGTATGGACTTCATAATAGTCAGTTATTAACCTGTGCTCCTACAGGTAGTATAGCTACTATGTTGCAGGTAAGTACTGGTGTAGAACCTAACTTTGCCTTGCATTATACAAGAAGAACTCAATCTCTTAATGGTGAGGATACCTATTATGAAGTGGATGCTAAAATAGTAGAGGATTTCTTTGCAGTACCTGCAAAAGGATTAGCTACACTACCTGACTACTTTGTAGAGTCTAAGGATATAGCTCCTATTGATAGGATTAAGATGCAAGGTGTATTGCAGAAGTACACTGATGCGAGTATTAGTTCTACTATCAATCTTCCCAAAGAAGCTACTATTGATGATGTGTATAACATTTATATAGAGGGCTGGAAGAACGGGCTGAAGGGAGTAACTGTCTACAGATCTGGATGTTATCGAGAAGGCATCCTAACAACTGAGAAGCCAATAGACATTCCGAATACTTTGGCTCCGAAAAGACCAAAGGACTTAGAGTGCGATTGTTATACAGTTAAATCTCAAGGAGAACACTTTGTAGTTTGTGTAGGATTACTTGACAATCAGCCATATGAAGTGTTTGTATTCAGACTTACTAATTGGGTGAAATTGCCTCAACATAAAGGTACCATCACTAAGATTGAAAAAGGTAAGTATAGCCTTAATTCTGAGTTCTTACATATTGATAATCTACTAGATACCGATATAAATGTTGAAGAGAAAGCTGCAACTTTGTACAGTTCTATGCTATTAAGACATGGAATAAGTATCAAGTACATTATCAAGACTGCTAAAAAAGTAAATCAGAACATTACATCATTCTCCTCAGCGATGTGTAGAGTTTTGAGTAAATATTTACCTGCAGAAGTAGAGGGTAAGTGTCCTGAGTGTGGCTCAGATATTATAAGAGAAGGAGGTTGTGAACATTGTAGTAAGTGTTCTTGGTCTCGTTGTGAATAAATAAATTAAATAATATGGAACAATACAAAGTAAGTACTTATAGAACAGCAGGAGAGCTTGAAAAGGCTCTCAATGCTATGATAGTAGAGGGTTATAAGCCAGCCTTCATTACCAGAGGGGGAGAAGGCTCTATAACTGTAATATACGAGAAAGTTTAAAAATGAGGACGGATGCATGAGTTTATTGGCAGTAGTTTTAGTAGTATTGAGTATCATTAAATTAGTAATGGCTCATACGCTAAATAAGTCAGAGATACCAAACATTTCAATTATGCTTCCTATTAATCCAGAAGAATTTAAAAGAGGAGCTATCAACTTCTTAATTCTGGATGGATTGGTAGGAATATTTTGCGGAGTATATCTATTATTACTATGATAGAAGTATCAGTTGTCTATAGTGACGAGAAACAAATTGAGAAGGTTAGAGAGTTTAGTAATGATTCTCTAACCTTTAACTTTATTGATATTAGTACTAAGAAAGGAAGGAAAGATGGATGGGCTCTAAAGAACTATTGGGGAGCATCCTTAGATCCTTTTGCAATTGTACTTAAGAGTGGAAAACCAATTAAGGCATTCTATTCAGAAAGTGGAAACGTTTCTGAGGAATTACTTAATTATCTAAATAATAAACAATATGAGTAAGATTCTTGTATTAGGAGATACACATGGCAGACCGTTCTGGAAAGAAATAATTGAGAAGGAGAATCCAGATAAGATTATCTTTCTAGGAGACTATGTTTCAACACATGAAGGCATTAGTGCTGAACAACAGCTGAGTAACTTGGAAGAAATATTGACATATAAGGGGAGTAATCCAGATAAAGTTATCCTCCTGAGAGGTAATCACGATACTCAGCATCTTGGCTATTATTGGGCAGAATGTTCTGGATGGAATGGTCAGGTTTGGAATGTTATGGCTCAACCCGAGTTTAAAGAAAGGTTCCTGAAACTAACTCAGTGGGTTTACATTGATGAGGAACTGAAAACTATCTTCTCTCATGCTGGAGTATCAGACGTTTGGATGAAAAACTCCGGGATAGATTCTGTTCATGATATAAACTCCCTAGAACCATCAGAACTATTTGGATTTACTCCAAATTATTACGGGGATTGCTATGGTGACTCAGAAACACAACCTCCAGTATGGATTAGGCCACAAACATTATGTAAATGTAATATTGAAGAATGGAACCAAGTAGTTGGACACACTCCAGTCCAAAAAGGGATATATCATACTCATAATACGATTGGACAGAGTGAGATATGGTTTTGTGATGCTTTGGGTGTTAAACAGTATTTAGTGATAGATAATAATAAATTTCAACCTAAAACTTTTGAACAATGAAAGTACCTATTTACAACAATTCTAATAACAAGAATCCGGAATATACCTGCCCAACTGATGCAGGCTGCGATTTGAGAGCTGATTTTAGTAGAGTATCTCCAGATAATCCCTTAAAGATTTATGGAGATGGTGGAATTATATTCGCAGGTGAAGGACATCCACTAACCATGCTAAGGTTAGAACCTATGGCACGTACTGTTATCCCTACTGGCATATTCGGAGCGATTCCAGAAGGGTATGAGGTACAGGTCCGTCCTAGAAGTGGTATGGCTATTAAGAAAGGATTAACTGTAATCAATACTCCTGGAACCATTGATGCTGGTTATAGAAATGAATGGGGAGTTCCTGTAATTAACCTTGGATTTGAAACCGTATGGATCGAAGACCATGAAAGAATAGCTCAGGCAGTACTCAACAAGTTCGAGAAGATTGAGTGGGAAAATCATAGCTTGGAAGATATAGTTAACATGGGAACTGATCGAGGCGGAGGTCTTGGTCATAGCGGAACGAAATAAATGGGATTAGACCTATATTTCCATAGAGCAAAAACTAAAGAGATTGGGTATTTTAGGAAGGTAAATTTCCTAATTCCCTTCTTCGAAAGTCAACTTGGATGTGAGATAGAGAATCTTCGTAAGATAAAGATTGACAAGGAGGATGCCGAGGAACTTCTGAGAAGGTGTAGTGCTATACTAGATGATCATAGTAGAGCTAAAGAACTACTTCCTACACAGGAGGGATTCTTCTTTGGAAGCACCGATTACGATGATTACTATTTTGAGGATGTTGAAAGTGTTAGAGATTACGTGAAGGATACTTTACTTCCAGAGTTTGATAAGTTGGACTCTGATGAAAGTATTCAATTTGAAATTTGGTATTAAGATGAAAGGATTTATTAAAACTGATGCTATAGACGGTTGGATAGACAAAGGGAATGGAATAACAACTGTCTATATGCGAAATGGTATGGCTGTAAACATTTCAACTAAGGACTGGTTGGAAGGGTGGAATAGTAATAAGGAAATTGCCGAAACTATAACCACTGATAGAATGATTTGTATTGGTGGTTCTAATATGGACTAGTATGGATAAGGAATTATTTTTAAAGGAAGTAGCTAAAGCTGCAACAGCTTATGCTGAGGAGACAGTTTATCAACCCGAATTGCACAGAGATGCTATTTTCCAAGACTTCATGGAAGGAGCTTCAACTGCCTATGACATATTAAACAAATCTGAATAATTATGATAACTAAAGAACAATTTGTCAAATTAATTACTGATAATCGTAAGCACAATGACAGACTCGATGAGGTTGAAGACGTACTTGGACTTGCCATCTATGACTGTGATTGGGTAGAGTATGGAAATATACTATTTGATGAGGTGCTTGGACTCTTGTTTCAAGAGGAAGGCGTAGATGACATAAACTGGTGGCTGTATGAGAAGTGTGGACGTCCAGACTACAAGATGTGGGATAAGGATGGGAACGAAATTCCAACGGAGACTCTGGACGACTTATGGGAAATAGTTAAGGACTATCGTAAATGATACCTAAGAGAGCAATCATTAGAGTTTATCACACTACTGTTAAAGTAGATGATCTATTATCTAGTTTTGATAGGGAGTATCTTGAGCGAGAAGGATTTACTGATGATGAAATAAAGAATAAGATTGAAGAACTTTTAAGAGATAGTATCTGGGAACATATTCCAGAGAATAAAGTTTCTATTGAGTTTGATTGATGATTGATTACACCAAAGAAATTGATTTAGTTAGTAGAGACTCTAAGGGAAAACTAAGAGTCGTATGTGCTGCCTATGGGTGGGACGAAGAGCAACATGGATATGTTATTCATCGCTCTACTGGAACATACATGGGTAAGATGATAGAACAACCAGAACTTCTGATTACTAGGGGTAAGGTGAAAAGAACTGTTACTGAGCAGGTTCAGTTAGAGTTCAATTCTATCATCAAGAAGTATAAAGATAAAGGCTATAAAGAGCTAGAAAGGTCTATAGATACTTATACTGAGAAAGATTTAAATACGATAGTTGGAGAGAATGCAACTAATCAATTTGGTGTACTGAAACCTATGCTTGCTAAGCAGGAGGATAAAGTAACTAATAGAAAGATTTTCGAAAAAGAATGGTGGGGGAGTCGAAAGATTGATGGTGTTAGATGTCTTATGTATTGGGATGGAAAAGAAATAAGAACTGCATCTAGAGGTGGAGGTGATTACGATCCTTCTACTTCTATGATTAGAAATCATCCAGCATTGATACGGTATTTTGAAGACCACGATCATATAATCCTTGATGGCGAACTGTATAAACATGGTAAGTCTTTGCAGCAGATTAGTGGTGCCGCTAGATTGGAGAAGACAGCCGAGGGTATTGGTTGGATACAGTATTATGTATATGATGTAATCGACTTGCTAGACCCAAGTAGGCCATTCAGTAGTAGGTTGGAAGAATTAGGATTCATGAAATCTACTCTTCCTGTAGAGTTTGATCCAAATAAGGAATATTCCGGAGAGGACTTACGAGTACAGGTAGTTCCACACGTTCTTGTAAAGGGATGGGATAATATGCTTAAGCTTCATGACCAGTACGTTAGTGAAGGATTTGAAGGATTGGTCATTAGAGATCCTTCTAGACCATATAAACCTAACGGAAGAACAAATGACATGATAAAGATTAAGCATTATCAAGATGCCGAATTTGAGATTACTGGATTGTCTGAAGGGCTTAGAGATGAAGATATGTGCTTCACTCTAGTGACTGAGGACGGTAAAGAGTTCAAGGCTAAGCCAATGGGGAGTCGAGAGCTCAAACAACAGTATAGAGAAGACCTCGGAAAACTTATTGGAAAAATGGCTACTGTGAAGTTCTTCTACCTTAGTGATGAAGGTACTCCACTGCAGCCCGTACTTAAAGCTATTAGGGATTATGAATGATAAAAAATGTGCTAACGGAATACCGGAGAAGTATCTTAACAAAATCAAGGCATTAGAACTGGAAAAAGTAAGTCCTAGAGAGTATGAGGATAAAGGAGATCATGCCATTATTACTATTGACGGAGGTTTTAATGGCACCAATGATTGGCCGTTATACCTTCTACAAATTACTAGGATTGTACAAGAGCTTGATGCTTGGGTTATTGATCTGATAAATGATTGCCCTGATGACGTTTGGACGTTACGAATAGGAGTGGATAAAGATTAAATTTATAAAATAGTATGACCAGAGATGATCTAGGAGATAGAATGAAAGACTACTATGAGTCTCGTTCTAAGACCCGGCTTACTAGAAGGATGCCGGTTATAATCCGTTTGGATGGTAAGGCTTTTCATACCTTTACAAAAGGATTTAAGAAGCCTTTTGATATGATTATGGTTAAAGCCATGCAGGAAACTATGAAGTACTTATGTGAGAATATTCAGGGATGTGTGCTTGGATATACACAGTCCGATGAAATCACATTAGTACTCATAGATTACCAGAACTTAAATTCTGATGCTTGGTTTGACTATGAGGTGCAAAAACTATGCAGTGTTTCTGCTTCAATGGCTACATTTGCCTTTAATAGGGCATTTGTTAAGCACGTAACAGATTATCTCTATAATCCGGAGGGATATGATGGGTCGCCTATATCTGCTTATGATTGGGCCTCAAAAGAGGGAGCTTTCTTTGATGCTAGGTGCTTCAATATTCCTAAAGAAGAGGTAACTAATTGCTTACTTTGGAGACAACAGGATGCCACTAGGAATAGTATTCACATGACTGGCAGAGCATACTTCTCTCATAAGCAGATAGAAGGTCTTAACAGCAATGATATTCAGAATCTCTTATTTCAAGAGAAAGGAATAAACTGGAATGATCTTCCTACTACTCTTAAGAGAGGTAGTTGTTGTATAAAGAAGTATAGACAGACTATGAATCAGACTCTTAGAGGATATTGGTGTATTGATGACGAGATACCAATATTTAAAGATGAAGGAAGGGATTACATCGAAAAACTTTTATAAAAATGACGATAAAGGATGATGTTATAATTACGGATCCATGCTATGTGGTTAAGGATGAAGATTGGGATAAGTGTGAATATGGAGAAAGATTAGATAAGTTAGGTTTTATCAATTATATCTCTGAATCAACTATCTATGGTGACTGGTCATGTACTACATTTGCAATGCCTATTGAGGATCTCAAAGACGTTATAGACAATCCAGATTCTATAGAAGGAAAAGAATATTCAGCTATTGGAAACTTTTGTGCAGATGCAGGTATGGTATGTGCACTTAGCATGAATGAAGTAATTAAATATAATCCGGAGTTTCCAAAGTGGATAGAAACACATCCTTGGTGTGTTACAGTGGTTCCAGACTTTGATGGAGTAATTGACTACTATGTAGATAGTAATGAAGAAGCTCACATCTATGGTATTGGAAACGTTAATTTCTATACGACTCAAACAGGATTTTAAATAACAAATGAAGTTAATTAAGAGTAAGAAGGCAAGTGAAAATTACTTGTCTAAGATTGTAAACATTTAGACATTCAGAAAACATTCTGACCCTGAAGTAAATAAATTGAAGTGTTGTACTATTGATGGATTCAATATCATCACGGGTATTGATTCCCAGCCAGGATTGTATGTTTACTTCCCGGCATTGTCGTGTATAAATAGTGACTTCTTAAGCTATGCAAACTTGTATAGACACAAGGAGCTGAACAAGGATCCAGAGCAATCTGGAATGTTTGATGACAATGGTCGAGTAAAGGCTATCAAGCTTAGAGGGGAAATCTCAGAAGGATTTATTCTTCCTATAACTGTTTTAGAAAACTATATTGTATCAGTAACCAATAAAGAATTAGAAAATGTCAAAGAAGGTGTGGAGTTCGATGCAGTATCGGACAATGATAAAGAGTTCTGGATCAGTAAGAAGTATCTCCCTAAGAGAACATATACTCAAGGGACACCAAAGGGTAAAATCACAAAGAAAATCCCAAGAGGAATCGACAAGGTTATCGACACTCAGTTCAGATTCCATTACGACACAACTCTTATTAAGAAATGTCCTAATGTAATTACTCCAGAATCTAGGATTCAAATGTCCTATAAGATTCATGGTACATCGGGTATTTCTGCTTATGTATTGTGTAAGCAACCTCTAAACTGGAAGCAAAAGATAGCCAAGTGGTTAACTGGTTGTGAGTTTAACAAATATGACTATATCTATGCTTCTCGTACAGTAATCAAGAATAAGTACTACAACCAAAACGTTGGTGGTGGTTACTATGGTGTAGATGTATGGGCTGAGGCTGATAAGGTTGTTAGACCCTGCCTGGCTAAGGGAATGACAGCTTACTATGAGATTGTAGGTTATCTCCCTAATGGAGGTTGTATTCAAAAGAAGTATGATTACGGGTGTGTTCCACCTAAAGAGGGAGAAGTATATACTCCAGAGAAGCACTTTAAGGTAAGAATATATCGTGTAACTTATACTAACACTGATGGTAAGGTATTTGAGTTTACTCCACATCAAGTACAACAATGGTGTGCTACAGTCGGACTTACTCCAGTAGAAGAGTGTTACTGTGGCTTGGCCAAAGATTTGTATCCAGACTTGGATCCTGCAAATCATTGGAGCGAGAACTTCATAGATAGACTTGCAAATGATAAACAGTTCTATATGGAGTTAGACTCACCACACTGTCATAACAAAGTTCCTCATGAAGGAGTTGTTATTAAGATTGATGATGGAGTTACTAGGGCATTTAAATTGAAGTGCTTTAGATTTTTGAATAAGGAGCAAGAGCTTCTTGACAAAGGTGAAGGAAACATAGAGGATGAGGCATAAGCCCATCCTCGTTAAAACTTATATATTCTATGAAAAGTAATTTATTGCACATTTGCTTTGTACTTGACGAGAGCGGGTCAATGTATGGTTCAGTAGGGGATGTAATTGGAGGATTCCAGAAACTTATTGACGAGCAGAAGCAGCTCAAAGATGGAGAATGTATCATATTAGTTTACCGTTTTGCTACCACAGTTAAGTGTGATTATCTTGGCAAGGACGTAAATGAAATTCCAGCATTGAAGTATGAGCCAGGAGGGTGCACTGCTATGAATGATGGTATTGGTACTGCTATTGACGAAGTAGGTATGTGGTTAAGCGACATGGACGAATCTGAGCGTCCATCTAAGAACTTGATTGTAATTATGACTGATGGCATGGAGAATGCTTCCAAGGAGTATACTCTTCAAGATGTAAAAGACAGAATTAAACATCAAGAAGAGAAGTACAACTGGTCTTTTGTCTACATGGGAACTGACTTAAATTCTTTGGACGATGCTAAGAACCTTGGGATTGCTTTGGCATCAGTTTCCTCTAGGGACAATGTTGCTAACAACTACTCTCATATAAACGCCTATGCTAATAGCTATAGGAGTGCTGTTCTAGATGCAGACTATGAGGTAGCTACTGAATGTCTTGCCGCCTCTCTAAATGAAGATACTGTTAAGTATTCTGCTGAGAACGGTATAGAAATTAAATGAAAAGCTTCAAAATTACCCAATCTATAACTGATAGGCAGGACGCATCCTTGGGATTATATTTCAAGGATGTGTCCAAACAGCCTATGATAAGTCCAGAGGAAGAGATTAGACTGACAAAAGAGATAAAGAAGGGTAATGATAAAGCAGTTCAAGAATTAGTTAACGCGAATTTGAGATTTGTCATCTCCGTAGCTAAGCAATATCAGAATAAGGGTTTAACTCTTGTAGACTTGATTCAAGAAGGAAATATTGGATTAATAAAAGCCGCAAAGAAGTTCGATGAGACTAGAGGGTTTAGGTTCATCTCGTATGCTGTGTGGTGGATAAGGCAATCTATTATGAAGGCTATTTCTGAGCAATGCAGAACTATAAGGGTTCCTATGAGTCAGGTTGTGTACATCAATAAGATAAACAAGGCTACTGAGAGGTTTGAACAACTGAATGGAAGAAAACCTTCTCTCGAAGAACTTGAAGAAGAAACTAAAATAGAAGCTAGTAAAATTAATAGCACTATGGCATCCGCTGGAAGAGCCGTTTCCTTAGAGAGTCCTTTAAAGGACGAGGAGGTTAGTTGTCTTCTTGATATAATTCCAGACGAAGGAGCTACTCCTGCAGACAGTGATGCTACAAGGAATGATCTATCTAATGGTATTGAAACTATCTTAGCAAAGCTCTCATATAGAGATAGTGATATTCTGAGGATGTCTTTTGGTATAGGAATGCAACCAATGCCTAATGATGAGATTGCTAACCGATTTGGCATAGGAACTGAGAGGGTTAGACAAATTCAACATAGTGCTATTAATTTTATTAGAAAGAATTACATTAACGATTTAAAAGAATTGCTATAATGGCTAAACTTATTATATGTCAAGGTCTTCCCGCTAGTGGGAAGACTACTTGGGCTAAGGCATGGGCAAATGAGGATCCTGAGCATAGAGTTCGTTTCAATAGAGGTGATGTTAGAAATATGCTTGGGAAGTACTGGGTTCCTAAAAGAGAGAACTTTATAAATACTATCTATGATAGTTTCATGGACGAGGCTATGTTAGCTGGATATGATATTGTCATAGATAATGTGAATTTGAATAAGAAAGCTCTTAAAGAGATCGAAGATTTAGTTAAGGAATTTAATGAGTGGATAGCATTATCTCCATTGGCTGAATCTCACCGATATGAAATAGAACATAAGAGTTTCTTAGATACTCCCCTAGAAACTTGTATTGAAAGAGACTCCAAGAGAGAATCTCCAATTGGTGAAAAGGTCATAAGAGACCTATATGCTAAGTATAAAGATGAGTATAACTTATGAGTGAGTTTAACATGAGGGTTGAAGAAAGGATTGCAATGTGGCGTAGAGAGTATGTCACTGTTGAAGCTGAAACCCTAGAAGAAGCAATACAAAAATGTATAGATGGAGACTATGACATAGATGATTCTGAGGATCTCTATGAAACTGCTGAAAGAATGGATGAAAATGAAGTTCAGGATTCTACCTTTGAAATCTTTCAAGATGATAGTGACTCTCTAGTGTATACAAATAATCCAACAACAAAATGCTTATAGACAATTTTGCTATCCTGCGTCAACATCTAAGATTTAACAATTCTGACGAATTTTATTTCGTTCAGATAATACAACGCAGGAAGGATGGAAACGAAGGGCTTCATGTTAGAAATGGGTACAGACTGATAAGGTCATACTATATTTATAGCATAGAAGACCTTGATGAATTAGAGGGAAGGATAAAGGAACTATGTGAGGCAAATAACGCTAGAGCATACATTAACATGAATGTTCGAAATGCTAAGGAAGCAGCTTTGGAATGTATCAAGCGTTACACTGATTTAGTTCTCAATAATAATGCTTTCCAAGGGAATAATATTTGGGATAGTGTATGCGGAGGCACACGAGCACGAGGCTATAAAGCACTATGGGTAATTGATGTTGACAATCCTGATCTTGTAGATCAGGTAGAAGAGCTTGTAAGATCTTGCAAGCATAATGAAAGTTTTGTAATGTACAGAGTTCCAACTGTACACGGTTTTCATCTCATATGTAATGGCTTTGACACTAAACAATTTAATTCCTTGTTAAAAGATAAACATTTAGATACAATAGATATACACAAAAACAATCCAACTTTATTGTATTATAATGATTTATCTAGTAAGCCAAAACAGGGGACTGTTTAGTCCAGAGAAGTATAAGCAGATAGAGTTCTCTGAAGCCTTAGAAATATTACTACCACTAAAGATTGTTCAGTTCGATACTGAAACTATGGGGTTAGATCCTCATACTAAGGAATTGTTAACTGTTCAGCTTGGTAACAAAGAAAATCAGGTAGTATTTGATTGGACAACACTAGGTGTTCTAGAGAAGAGAATACTAAAAGACTATTTTGAGTCTGATAGAGTATTCCTTGGATGGAATCTAATGTTTGACTTAGGATTCTTGTATGTCAATGATATATGGCCGAAGCATATCTGGGATGGAATGATTGCTGAAAAACTAATATTCTTGGGGTTCCCTCCAGTGTTGAGTGTTGAACTTTATAATGAGCTACAACTTCCAGATTATACTCCAGCATATGACAAAGATGGAATACTAAGAAATTATGAACTTAGCTACTCTTTGAAGGCAGCTGCTGAAAGACGATGCAAAATCAATATAGACAAAACTGTTCGAGGTAAAATTATAGACGAAGGTCTTACTGAGGAAGTGATAGTTTATGCTGCTGGCGATGTCATGTGGCTTGAAGACATAAAAGAAGAGCAGGATAAGGAACTTGACAGACAAGACTTACAGAAAGCTATGGCTTTTGAATGTGAGTTCATAAAGAGTCTAGCTTATGCCAAGCATTGTGGAGTTCATCTTGATGCTGATAAGTGGGTTGAGAAAATGGAAAGAGATCTTTCTAGACTCAAAAAAGCAGAAGATGCTCTTAATAAATGGGTTGTAGATTGGGAGAAGAATAAAATGTCATCTTCTGTATCCCCTGGAGAACCTATTGAGTATGTTGATCCTAATCTTATAGGAGAGTCCGATAGTGAATGGTTATTATCGCATGGATATGTGAGGTATCCAGCTGGAGACAAACCAAATCCCAGATTCCCTGGGAACAGAATGCAAGCATATAAGAAGAGAGAGCCCAAAAGTAAGTATACAGTAAAAGACTTACAAGGTAATCTCTTTGAGGGATTTAATACTGAACCTAGATGTATTGTTAACTGGAGTAGTTCCAAGCAAGTGATCCCTCTCTTCGAGGAGCTTGGTATACAAGTTAAGACCTTTGATAAAAAGACTAGGCGAGAAAAGAAATCTGTAGAGGAAAAACTGCTAGCACCACAAGCTAAAGACTTCTCTATCATACCTCTGTATCTAGATTACCAAGGTGCCTCTAAGGTGGTTTCTACCTATGGAGATAACTGGCTAAAAGCTATAAATCCTAAAACTGGAAGAATTCATGTAGAATTACATTCTATTGGCACTGATACAGCTAGAGTAAGTTCTGGAGGTGGAGTCTATAAATTAAATCTTCAGAATTTACCACACGATGAAGAGACTAGAGCTTGCTTTACTGCCGAAAAAGGAAACGTATGGATTTCCTGTGATTACTCTGGACAGGAAAGTGCAATTACTGCTTCTGTTAGTAAAGATCCTAAGATGATAGAGATTCTATCTAGTGGAGGAGATTTACATAGTGAGGTTGCCAAATCTTGTTGGCCGGACTTGCTTGGAGGTCTAACTGACAAAGAAGTTAAGGAGAAGTATAAGAGTTATCGACAAAATGCCAAAGGAGTAGAATAAACTAAAAATAGTCTCCGTCTGTTTTTAATAACTGATTTTGTTTGTTGACTATAATTATCTATATTTGTGTATGTGAAACAAAAGACATATACAACTATGAAATTTGAATATGATAATTTAGACGATCTAACAAAAATTGGGATCTATAGTATTACTAACATTGCAAATGGTAAAAAATATGTAGGTAGTACTGCAAAGAGCTTTAAAAGCAGATGGAAAAAGCATATTACTAATTTGAAAAGTGGAGGACATGCTTCTCATCATCTTCAAAACGCTTGGAATAAATACGGAGAGGATAGTTTCGTATTTAAAGTAGAGGAAATTGTAGATGATGTTGGAAATCTTCTAAATTTGGAGAGGGATTATATTAATAAGTATGATTCATTTAATAATGGGTACAATGAAAATCCTGATCCAAGCCCAATGCTTAACTAGAGAACTTAGGAAAAAGTTTCTGACGGTATGAAAAAATATTGGGAAAGACTTAGAAGTGAGTTAAGTCCTGAAGAATATAAGGCTTTATGTAAAGAAAAGCACGGTCATGAGCCCTGGAATAAGGGAAAGAAAATGACTTAGGAACAAACAGCAAAAATGCACACAAAGAAAAAGGCCGTGACCAAGGCTATGAAGGACGTGCATATTGCTAATGCTCAACGCTTTAAAGATAAGGCTGATTACATTTTAGTATATGATCTAAACGGCAATTGGTTAAATACATTTTGGTGTACTTCTGATCTAGTTGAATATTCATTATCTGAATATAATGATTTGCCAATTAAAACTAGAGCGGGAGCTAGTAGAAGGCTAGACCAATCAAAAGTATGTAAGGCTATTGCTGAGAATAAGCCATATAAGGGTTTATTCTTTAAACGAGTTCCCAAGGATAGGAAACTTCCTTGCGCAAATGGGATGAATTCATGGAAAGTTGAAAAGCCAATCATGATCCAAGCCGAAGGTGTACCTTCGGAAGGTGCAGAGACTACTGGAGGGGTACAGTCCCCTTAATAACCAGCTAGAGCGTCCCACACCTAAACACTTAGTGCATGGTGGTGATATAGTCCACGGTATGACTAGCCGTGTCGGAATCTTCTATGGAGGAGATGCTCATACTTTACGTGCTAATAAAGGCTTTGAAATGAAGGAAGCAGAGCGCATCTATAACAATTTCATGGAGACGTTTCCTGGAATCAAACGTTATCAAGACTACTGTCGTAGAGACGTTATGGCTAAAGGATATATTCTTATGAATCCTGTAGTTAAACATAGAGCTCATATCTTCGATTATCCTGTCCTCAAGAAGACTATGGATAAGATGAACGATAGAAGTTTTATGGATTATTACTGGGATATGAAGAAGAATAGTCCGTACTGTGACACTGTTCAAGAGGTCAAGAAATTTAACGTAAGAAAGTCAGCTTCTGAAAGACAAGCTATTAATTATCGTATTCAAAATCGAGGAGCTTGTTGTTTCAAGCTGGCCTCTATTAAGTTCTTTAATTGGATAGTACAACACAATTATCAGAACATAGTTAAGATGTGTGCTCCAGTTCATGATGAGTGGAACATAGAATGTCCTGAGAGTATGAAGGATGAAGTTGCAGATGTGCTTGTAAAATGTATGATTGCTGGTGGAAAGCCCTTCTGTCCTAACGTGTTCTTAGGTGCAGATGTTTCCATTGGTTCACATTGGATTCATTAATCTTATGACAAAGACATTAATAGTATTTGAAGAAAGCTTAGAATGGGAAGGCGTTTTTCATCAGGAGTTATGGGATCCTGATAAGAAATCATGCTTATTTAGTGTTAGTAATCTCTGGGAGTGCCCAGAGGATGCTATCATCGGTCGTGCATTACATAATTCCCAAGATGCAAGATTTCTAATAGAGCATGGCATAGAATATGCCAAAGAAGGGTACGATAGCATTGAAGCTATATATGTGGAATGTCCTCGTGATGAGGATCTTGAAGAGTTTATAGGAAATTATTTAAACGAATGGAAACCTGTACAAGAGGATCAAGAGAAAGAATAACTGACACTTTAGTTGATTGTGAAGTTATGGAAAAGTATTTGTTAGTAGGATGGCCTGAGATACAGATGTTCATGGATCACCCAAGGTGGTCAGAATGTATATTCTGTACTGAAATTCCTGGACATCCTTGTGAGGACGGTACTTATGCTGTTCCTGAATCTATTTATAATGAAGTATTCAGCTTATGATTGTAGAACATAGAATAAACCCATATCCGAGAACAATGTGGGTGGCTGTTGGAGAAGACTTTGACAAAATAAAGTCAGAGTTCCAATTTGTATATGAATCTGATTCCGAAATGACTAATAAAAAGATAGTCGATGAGTATGACGCTATAGTATTCAGAGTATCTAAGGATAACAAAGCTGGATTCCTTGTATTTATTGTAACTGATGATTCTAATAGAACTTTTGTGCATGAGGCCCTTCATGTTGCTTTGCACATATATGAAGACTGTGATATGGATCTCAGACCTGGAATGGATCAGGAACCCCTGTGTTATCTAGACGAGTATATATATAGCCTGATGGAGGCAGATGTACAGAAGTATAAAGCATTGGAATTGGTTGACAATGACTAAGCTAGTTGGAATAAAAGCTACTGTAACTATGTCTAGAACTTTATACATTGAAGTTCCAGAGGAAGCAACAGAAGAGGAAATCTTAAAGAAAGCTAATGAGGAGATAATTCCTCCTCACAATGCCCTATACATGGCAGATAATGCTTTAAGGAGAATGAATGTGAAAATTGACAAACTTGATTTAAAAGACTGGGAGGTGACTGAATATGACATCAAACCAATTGAACAGCCTTGTAGTGATTGATTCCAGTGGAATAAATAGACCAAAGATTCCAAAGGAATCTCATTATGGCTATCCTACTGGGTGGATATGTCCTAAATGTGGAAGAGTGTATGGGCCTTTTATGAGTGAATGTCCATATTGCAACAAACCAGATTATACTGTAACTTGTATGTGGTAACACTAAGTGGGGAAGTAGCTTAGTGCTGCTTCCCATTTTTTTCTTATGGAAGAGGTGCTAAGGTTACTTAGGGAAAATAATTTAATGTTGAGGGCTATATGCCAATACATTGCAGAGCATAGTAGAGATGGGTCATCAGAAGACATTAAAGATTTTGTCACAAACATTGTAGCTAATATTTACGCAAACAATAGACTTAATGAACAATTATAACTATCCTTTAGGTGCTGACACACCTGACGCTCCTTGGAATCAAACTGATAATCCCGAGAAAGAAATTGAGGTTATGGTAAGCATAACTTTAAGCAAAACTCTTAAGATTAAAGTATCTGACTATACTATAACTGACTCTGGAAAAGATGAGGATGGAGAGTATTTTGAGAGTGTTGACTACTCCGACTGTGATTTAAAAAGTGCTGTAGAAAATCAGTACACACTTCCTCAAGATGCGGGAAAATATATAGGTAACTACGCTTATGAAGCTGGTTACAAAGGATGTCCTGAAGCAGATGAGCTAAGTAATTGGAACGTTGATGACTTTGAAGTAATACTAGAATGAACTTTGATGCCTGGAAAAACATGAAATCAGTCTATTCTGCAAGGATCTACACACGTGAACAGGTTATGGAAATTATTACCCCTGTCATATGTAAGGTGTGCAGAAGACTATTTAATCCAACAGATGAAGAAAGAGAAAAGGATAGATTGGCTTTAGAGGAAATAGATAAATCTATGTTCGAATGGGAAGTAAATATGAATTATGAAGCTAATTAAACCATCCTTTGAAATAATTGAACAGCAACCTGGATTAGAAGGAGTATATAAACAAATAGAGCAAGCTGGAAGAACTTGCTATAGGTCAGAAGACAAGATAACAGAAGACTCAGCTAAGTCCTTTGTAGATAGAATGATTAAGTCTGGTCATGGAGCTATGCTAGAACATGGCACTGTGTATTTACAGATTAAGTCTCGTGATGTAGAAAATTATCATCTGTTCTATCATAAGTACAGTTCAAACCCTTACTCATATGTAAATGTTGGTAGGGGATGCATATGGAATACCTTATATATCACTACTAATTATAGAGTACTTGTAGAGAATGACTGGCTTGATGACTTGAAATATCTATGTGAACCTATAGAGTCCCATGCAAAAAGGGTTACTGTCCGCTTTATCTGTGATAGAGGTGTGTCCCATGAATTTGTAAGGCATAAATTACTTTGTGCCGCTTAATGGTAACATTAGGGCAATAACCCAGTGAATTGCTGGAAGGCTAAAATTTAATATTTATTAACAAAATTTGATAGAGTAATTTTATTTAGTATCTTTACATGAACTTAAAAGTGTAAAGGACATGAAAAAATTAAATTGTAAACTCGGTGATACATTCGGAAATTGGACTGTGGTTGATGATAACACATTCGTCAAAAGTGGTCATACTTATGTTAAAGTACAATGTAAGTGTGGTAAGGTAGAAGATAAGTGTCTCAGCGATTTAGTAAATGGTAGAACTAAAAGCTGCAGAAGTTGTGCAGCTCGTGCTAGAGGTGCTTCAATTAAAATTGGAGACAAATATAAAAGCTGGACAGTAATTGGAGGACCAAAATTATCTGATTATGGTAGCCAGTTATACGAAGTACAGTGTGATTGTGGCACTGTAAAATGGGTTCAGGCTAATGAACTTACTAATCCTAACCGTAACTTTAAGTGTGCTAAATGTGCTGCTAAAGAAAGAGGAGCTGCTCAGGCAGAACGTAATGGTAAGGTAGGAGAACTAACTCTAACTAGATTTACTAAATTACAACGTTCGGCTGAGAGAAGGAATATAGAGTTCCTAGTATCTTTAGAATATCTAAGTAACCTGTACGAATCTCAAAACCATATATGTGCAATAACTGGTAGACATATTGACTCTATAGATGAAGCATCTTTGGACAGGATAGACTCATCTAAGGGATATATTGAAGGAAACGTACAGTGGACTACTTATCAAGCTAATGTAAGTAAACACACTATGACAATGGAAGAATTGTATCAATTTTGTAAAGATGTATTAAATCATGCTAATCAGCAGCCAAGCCAACCTTTAACAAAGTTGGAAGGTTCAGAGACTAACAGTTGAAACTATGGAACAAATTGGAATTATAGTATTATTTACCACAATTCTGGCGTGGATTATTCCCGCTGGAATACAAGAATATAGAAATGGAAAGATTAGTAAAGAAAAATAATTGTAAATATCAAATATTTATAGAATTGTTTCCATATGCCTTATGTGAGAAACAAGGATATATTCCTGTTTGGTGTCCTAATAATTGCTCCATAGAATATAATACTGACACGAGTGCTGGGCATCCTGTAAAGGATGATGATATAGTCCGATACTCCTTGGAAACAAGGAGAGTTAATGATAAAGAGCATTAACATAACAAATGAGAGTATTCAGCTTTGCCCAAGAAAGTACAAGATACTGTAACTATTCTAAGGATAAATTCAACAACGAGGTTACTTTTATTTTACCATGTTGGGCGGATAGTTTGGCTCTTCAAGAAGTTAAAGGGACTGTCGTTACCTCTGATGATTTTGGTAAGCTCATAGGAGAATATTATTATCATCTTAATGGTAAGGAGGCTCCGTACTTTAAGACTTGGGAAATAACTCCAGAACGGAATTTCATTGCATCCTTACAAATAGCAGAGCAACTTTACTTAGAACTATTAAATCAAGGCTGGAAACCTCAACAAGCAAGAACAGTATTACCTAATGCCTTAAAGACAGAATTGGTTATGACTGGCTTTGCCAGTGATTGGAAGCATTTCTTTGAATTAAGGGACGACAATTCTGCACATCCACAGGCTCAAGAGTTAGCACATCCTCTGCATGAAGAATTTGTTAAAAGGGGTTACATAGTGGACAATAAATAAATTTTTATGCATATAGTAATAGAATTTGATACTCCAAAGAGCTTAAACTCTATGGATGCCTTGGAAGATGTAATTGGCAATGAGATTATTATCCATAATTTTAAATACAAGTTGTGTTCTAATGGATGAAGAGGTAGTATTATTAACCATATAATCCAAATTAAGTTTAAAATATTAAAAGTATGATTTTCAGTAAATCTAAAGTAGCTCCTTCATTTGCCGAGCAAATGCAGAGCATTAAGGCAGCTTTTAAGACAGCACATGAGAATGCAAATAACCTTCACTCTATGATGGAAGAAGAGATTAAAAGTAAAGAGTCTCAAATAGCTTCTTTGCAGAGTGATATTGAAACTATTAACGTGACTAAGAAGGAAGCAGAAACCTTCATGGAAAATATTTCTAAGTTGATATGAATCTAGTATATACAATTGAAAATACCTTTGACAATGGCTATCCATGCGTACAAACTTCTACTGTGTTTGCCACAGATAATCTGGAAGTATCCAAAGAAAGGTTTGAATATTACAGGAAGTGTTGTGAGGCTAAAACCAATAGGTCTAATAACGAATATATCCTGTATCAATGGAATGGAAGTGGTTGTGAAATACTTGACAGATGTGACGACTATGGAGAAGACTGATTACAAAATCTTGTTCGCTGACTTAGATGGAACTCTTATCACTACTGCTAGTGGTAAGACGTTCCCAGAAGGAATTTGGGATATGAAGCTCAGATTTGATACCCTTGAGGCTATTAAAAAACTAGCTCCAAAGCGTGTATTCATAGTTTCAAACCAAGGAGGTATAGAGAAAGGATACAGTACGGACTATCTCTTTACTACCAAAATACATTATATATGCAGATGTATAGAGGAATACTGTGGGATCGACGTGGTTGATTATGAGTATTGTAAGTCGAATAGTAAGAGTGATCCAAGAAGAAAGCCAAACACAGGTATGCTTCAACTTTTATACACAGACTTCGTAGAAGATACTAGCCTTGGTAGGAGGGATGCTCTTATGATAGGAGACGCTTCTGGTAAGCCCGGACAGTGGTCTGATACTGACAAGAAAACAGCCGAGAACTTTGGGATTGACTATTTGGATGTTGAAGATTTCATTAAGGCTATGAAGAATGAAGAAACTTGTGTATAAAATTGATTACCCTGTTGAGAATCTGTTTATAGGAAATAGTCGTAGAACTGTTACTATTGAAGGAAGGGTATATAAGGAGGAAAGGAAATCTTTATGGAGGAGTAAGGTATTTTATACTTATACTCTGAATGTTCCGTACATAGAGGACCCTTTCTACGATGGAGAGTTTAACACTAATCGTATTCTTGGTGTTTATGCTTCTTCTGTAAAACAGGTACTGATCGATAAAATTAATGAACTTGAAGAAAATGACGATACAAGAACTGAAAGACAAGAAGGAGAAACTGGAAGCAGTAATAAATTCTTCTATTAAGGCATTTGAATTAGAAACTGGAGTGACAATAGATGAAGTGTATTTGAGTAGAGAGGTTTACGTTCCAAATAACGTATATCTCAGCACTACGGGGAAGGCTTACCCTCTGCCAGAAGTGCACGTTAGAATAGAAATATAATGACTGCTGAAGAGTACTTTGGTGATTGGATAAAGGTTATTGATAAGGACGAGCTTTTTAAAATCATGCGATGGTTGAAAACAGTTAATCCAGATGACCTTTGTCCACATCCTCATAACATATTTAAAGCCTTCAGAGTATGTCCATACAACGAATGTAAAGTAGTATTTCTTGGGCAGGATCCTTACCCACAGAGAGGGGTAGCTCAGGGAATACTCTTCGGAAACTCAAAGGAAACCCCAGAGGAGTGTTTATCTCCATCTTTAAGGGTAATAAAGGAGGCTGCTATAGATTACACCATTCCACATAATGTAATTGAGTTTGATAATACTCTAGAATCGTGGGCAAAGCAAGGAATTCTGATGATTAATACAGCTCTTACCTGCGAAGTAAATCGAGTTGGTTCTCATTATAATATATGGAGACCTTTTATGTCAAAGCTACTTACCAATATGAGCTCACTTAACAGTGGAATCATCTACGTTTTGTTTGGAAGTCAAGCTGCCTCGTTTCAGAGTTGTATAGTGGGCCAGCAACATATACTAAAGGAGTACCATCCAGCATACTATGCAAGAACTGGAGAGAAAATGTCTCATGGTTTGTTTGTTCAAATCAATCAATTATTAGATGGAATGTATGGAGAGAAAATAAGTTTTTATAAAGAAACTGACTATAGAGTTTGTTAACAGAAAATCAGTACACGACGACCTGAAGAAGTATGATTACATGGCCAAAGACAATGACTTCATAGAGGTCACTGAATGGACTTGTGGAGAGGGAATTGATGTTACTATAAATGATGACACTCTAATATCCCTCACCTATGGACAATTAGAGGCTATATATCATCTACAGAACGCATTAAGATATAACAAATGAAACAGTTTAATGTAATTATAGAGGACATAAACTCCAAGAAGTTTGTGCCTTACGATGTTATGCCTTATCTAGTACAATGCTACTATGAGGCAGGAGAAACTGATGATAGACCAGGAACTATCGAGGAATTTAAGACTTTCATTGAACGTCATAGTATGTACAGATGGTGGTCTAGATGTGAATACGAAATAGTATTACAAGGCTGGCCTAAAGGAGACATAGAAAAGAAAATTGATGTTCATCAACAAGTAATGATGAACATTGATATAGTTGCTAAATTATTAATGGATGAAATTAATGGAACTAAATCATAATATTGGATTCTCTATTGGAGACTATTGTTGGGACGGTCATTGTCTATATCAAGAATACCACATAGTATCTAATTATTCTGGAGAAGAGATTTCTAAAGCTTACCAAGAACTCTCAAGTGAACTAGGATGGAATTTTCTAGCAGAATGTAGAGGGTATGAAGAGCAATGTCTAACTAAAGAAGGAGAACAACATCTACTAAAACTTGGAATAATATCTGAATCAGATATATTAGCTTCTAAGGAAGAGTGGTATGGTGATACGTATGCTATAGAAAATAGTGACGAATTTGTTGACATATTCTTTAAGTTAGTGAAGATTAAAATTCCAGATTTAGTGTGGGACTATAGAGACTTAAATGAAGAGAGCATACACCTACTAGATGGTGCAGGTTATGGATTATTTAGTAATTGATTTATGTTTGAGAATATAAAACCACTGAAACTAGATTCCTCTAAGCAAGGGATCTGGTTTACTTCAGACCTTCATTTTGGGCATCAGAATATTATAAAGTTCTGTAACAGACCTTGGAAAACTGTTGAAGAGATGAATGAAGGTCTTATAGCCAATTGGAACTCCGTTGTTAAGGATGATGACATAGTATTTGACCTTGGGGACTTTGCATTTGCTCCAAATAGCAAATGGAAAGAAATCTTGAGTAGGTTAAATGGTATTCATTATTTAATTTTGGGCAATCATGAAATTAACAAATTTTAACTTGGAAATCTGAGGAAACCTAATCATATTTGTACTGTAATTAAAATTGAATTTTATGAGACAGTACAAATTAAATACAAATTATTTCAATAAAATTGATTCACACGAAAAAGCATACGTGCTAGGGTTTCTATATGCTGATGGATCAAATAGAGGAGATGGCATAACTTTTACACAGGATGTAGAAAGAATAGATATACTTGAAAATATAAAGAGAGCTCTGGAATCTGAAGCTCCAATTGGGGAAGCAAGGCCTGGACACTATATTTTTGAGGTATTTAGTGACATAATGGTTAAGGACATTGAAAAGTTGGGAGTAGTAAAAAACAAATCATTAGTATTACAATTTCCTACTGAAGAAATAGTTCCTGACGAATTTATGTCGTCATTCGTTCTTGGGTATTTTGATGGAGATGGATGTATTTGGAATGGAAAAAGAAAAAAGATGGTAGTAAAGGATTCTAAACGTAAGAATGGATACAGAGAGAGAATAGTTCATAATGTAAAGTTTACCTTTACAGGATGTATATCGTTCATAGAACCTTTACAAGATTATTTAGTTTCTAAAGGGATTGTAAAAAAGAAAACTAAATTAAATTATTCAAAGGCAAAGAACCCAAATACCCCAACTTGCGATAAAGTATGTACAATGGAATATTCTGGTAGAGGACAAATAAAAAATCTCTACGAATATATGTATTCTAAATCTCCCATTTGGTGTAAAGAAAAAAGGTTAAAATTTGAAGAAATATTTTGTGCTTCAGATGAGAAATCATTTGTCGAAACCGTGTTAACTGAGGAGACGGCTGAGATGCCAATCGTCAACCAAGCCTCTACTATAGAGGAAGGCTCATCGACTATCCCTGAAATGGGAGTAGAATCAAGTGATTCGAAATGCACGGCCCCTAACGAATAAAGTCGAGGGTGTGAGATAGTCAGTTCTCATACGAATAAGGAAGTATGAGCTATGGGTACGAGATGCCCTATTGGTACTAGCTTAACGAACTAGTATAAACACAAAGGATACTACTAGATGGCCTGGAGATAAGATAATGGAACTCTTTGAGCAGGTCGAACAGCAAATGATTGTTAAAATCGACGATAGATTTGTTTATTTGAATCATTATCCGTATCTTTGCTACGGAGGTGCTTGGAGAGGACCAGGAAATGCAGTATGGCAGCTATTTGGGCACGTTCATTCAGGACCTACTAGTTCCGGTAAAGACTCTGATAGGCTTGTTAATCTATTCCCATATCAATACGATGTGGGTGTAGATAATAATAACTACACTCCTGTATCATGGGATAAGATTAAAACTATAATGGACAGTAAGATAGAGCGGATAGAACCTGAACGTACTGTTCATGACGAGACTTTCGGTATGTAACTATGGGATGTGAAGTAGAAGTAAAAGATGATAGAGCTATGGACATACTTGAGGATTATGCTAACAAGAAGATTAGCCGTTCTCCGTTCATAGTAAAAATGATAGAGTTGATTAATACTATCACTGACGAAAGAGATCATTATAGGAGCAGAATAGAGAATTATGAACGACAAATTATATGAATGGTTGCGTAAGGAATTTTATCGTAGCAATCATGCAAAGTATAGACACCTATTTGAGGAGTGGGTAAGGAATATTACCACTTCTCAGATAGAAGGTTTTAATAAACAAATGTATAACAAAGAAAATAACGTTCTGGGATTATGGTAAAGGAAGAGATAGTAGGAACATATTGGTATGTTATTAACAATGGTAGAAGATGGATAACTCAAGGAAACAAGCCTACTCCATATGAGGATTATTTTCAGAGATCAGGACCCGGAATGGGATGGCTTTGTCTAGATACTCCAGATCAAGGACTGGTATTTGCAGGTAAAGGTGATACAATAATAAGCAACCGAGATTTTGCTGGATTAAAATTTCCAGAAGTTGAGCCAGAAACTCCTGTAGAAATAGAAATAGTGAAATCTGGAAAGGTGTTTGTATATGAATCCTAATACCTTCAATAAAATCAAAAGGCTCCTGGCTGGAAAGTCCTTCGTGACCAAGGAGCCTGGAAACTCCATGCTTCCTCTGTATAAGAGTAATGAAGAACATCTACTTACTCCTATAACATGGGATAAGTGTAGTGTGGGAGATGTAGTATTTTGTAAGGTTAGAGGTAATTGTTATACACATAAGGTTTATGCTGTAGATTCTAAGAAAGGGTGTCTTATTGGAAACAATAGAGGACACATGAACGGATGGACTAAGAATGTGTATGGATTAGCTCATAAAATTGATTAGTAATGTTACATATTGTACCTATTCTATGCTTAATATTCTTTGTTGTGTACGTTGAACTTCAATTAAAGAAAGAAATGCACAACATTGAGCAAGAATTTAAAGAACTTAAAGAAAGGATACTTAGTAATAAAAATGAGATAAGAGTAAACAGAGAGAAGATAGAACAAAATCGGAATGATATAACCAAACTGAACAATGGCTAACATTTGCAGTAACACATTCTATGCCTGCTCTGAAGACAGACAAAACATTGATACGATAATTAACTTTTTCCATGATTGGCCCTACGCCGAGATAGAAGACAGCGATACAAGCGTTGATGTTTACTTTGACTCTAAGTGGGTATTTCCAGAGAAGGAGATGAATGAACTATATGACTTAATTCCAAACAAAGACGATCTCTATGCAAGATGTCTCTCAGTTGAATACGGAATGGATTATGTAGCCTATTGGAAGTGTAACGAGGAAGGTTGGTATCAAGAAGTATAAATTTGATTAATATGATTAGAATATGTGCAATGAGTGATTTGCATGGTTATCTACCTCCAGTAGAGCCATGTGATTTAGTTTTGATTTGTGGTGATATAATTCCTTTAAGAATACAGGGAAGAACTAAAGATTCCTATAGATGGTTTTCTACAGAGTTCAAGGAATGGGCTATGGACTTGCCTTGCGATAAAGTGATATTTATAGCAGGTAATCATGAGCTAACATTCCCTAATCATTATAATGACTACAAGCAATTGTTTTATAACGATAGCAAGGTAACGTATCTATGTCACGAAGAATATATCTATAAAGGTCCAGATGGCAAAGAATATTCTATCTTTGGAACTCCATATTGTAAGGAGTTTGGTAACTGGGCATTCATGCTTCCAGAGGGTGAACTAAGCAGGATGTGTTTAGACATTCCCTCAGGTCTTGATATATTAATTACTCACGACCAGCCATATTTCTATGGTGATATATTGTTACAAGAGGATTGCCCTTGGGCTACTGGGGAACATATAGGGAACTCTGCTCTAGCTATGGCTATCATAAATGAGGCTCCAAGGTATCAGTTTAATGGGCATCTTCACAGTTGTAATCATAATGAAATTATCATAAACGAGAAAACTGTTCACTATAACGTAAGTTTGAAGGATGAGAGTTATCAACCGGTATATGAACCATTATATCTAGAAATTGACAAATGAAATATTTTATAAGTGGACATAGAGACTTATCTTACGAAGATTTTAGAAAGTATTATGTTCCTGTAATACTTGATATTATACGCTCTGATAGAAATCCAATATTTGTAGTAGGAGACTGTGAAGGAGTGGATACGTATGCAATGGATTTCATATACGATAGTTTGAGTCAAATGCATGGTTATATGGAATCTCCTTATTATTTAGCAATTTTTCATATGTTTGATAGTCCCAGAAATACTCCTAATGGACTGCCTGAAGAAGAATTGGAGAAAAAAGGAGTACTCTTTGCTGGAGGATTTAAGTCTGATGAAGAAAGAGATGCTAGTATGACAAATGTTTCTAATTATGACATAGCATTTGTAAAAGATAATAGATGGGATAGTGGAACAGCACAGAACATTAAAAGAAGACATAATATAAAATGAATCAAATAGCAAAGGCCCAACTCCCTAATAGGAACTTCAGGAGATTATATTGGGCAGATAACAAAGAACAGATTAAGGAAATTCTGTCTAGAGTAAATATAAAATATTTAGAGGGACTGAAAAAGAAATTTCAGGAGACAGATAGAGGAACTAACGGAACTAGGTTTTATATTCGTTACGACGGATATGAATTTCAAGTTAGTCCTACTACTATAAAGAAAGAACTTGGAAGGAGAGCATGAATCCAACTGAAATAATACCGCAGCCAAAAATTCCAAAGAAAGAGATGGGAAATGCTATTAAGCATCTAAAATCCAAGTTCCCTCAAGCAGATGGTAAAATGATTTCTAATATTGTTAAAGAATATATTATATGAAAGTGTATATAGGAAATGTAGACTGGGCGGACGAAGGAGATATATTCTTCTTTAGCGTAGAAAGTGAAGAGAATCTAGAAGCAATGAAGAGTTTAATAAATATTCTCGTAGAGCTTGATTTATTCTATCCATCAGAGATGTATTGGGGAACTAATGAATTCTTTGACTTTGATGCAAATGACCTCCTAGGATTTATTAATAAAGCTAAAGATATATCTGAAGAGGAGTTAGCTATATTCAATAAATTCAAAATATCTGGGTTTGACATTTATGATAGGATGTTAGATAAAATACATGACCTAATTTGGGACTTGGATTATGACATTCCACAGGAAGACCTAGATAGAATCAAACCTCTCTACATCAAGCTGTATGACCAGAAGAGTTGGGAGGATATTCAAAAATGGTTTGACAATAAGAGAGAATATGACAATTAAGGAAATAGTAACACTAAAAGAACCTGCTAAGTTTAGTCATGCTATAGCTGGAGTTTTATATTATACAATAGAAACTAAAGATAAAACAATCATGTTTCCAATAGACATGAATGATAAAGACGATGTTGGAACTACAACATTCGAAGCAGAGTACAAACCTATCACTCTAATGAGATATATTAGAAAAGCTATAGAGAAAGATACATTAATAATAATGAATAAGTAATCATAGTATGCTATATAAATATTTGTCTGATATACCCTTTATAGTAGATGATAAACCTGTTATCCAGTTCGGAGACACTATAGCTTTAACGGAGGAAAATGCAGTAAAAAATGTTACCTCTGGAATTCTAGTTCCATTAGAACCACGTGCTTTCGGACAGGATTTAATGTATATATTACAAAATTCTTCCAGAATTGATGATGTTACAGACGAACAAAATGATCTATTCTCCATAGATTCCAAGAGTGATAGACGTCCTATATCAAATGAATTCTACAATAAGTTAAACGCTCTAGGTATCTTAGACTCTGAGGTAAGAGGGAGTAATGTTGGGGCTAGTGACTACTCTCAGCATATAATACAGCCTTGGTCAATATGGAAAGACTATAATTTAAATCCATGGGATGCTGATATAGTCAAGAGAGTTCTTAGAACTAAAAAAGAGTCTGGGAAGAGTGAGATTGAGTCCAGAATTATGGACTATGAGAAAATAATTCATATCTGTAAAGAGAGAATACGTCAATTAAAGTGTGATAGAAATGAGTGAACTTATTAAATACGCTAATACTGATGCCCTAGATGGATTAAAGTATGTAAGAGTAGGTTTAGCTAATATAATATCTCATGTAATCAATACTGGAGAAGATTATATTATACAAATTCCAGTTAAGTTAAACACATTGAAGGACTTATTAGAACTAGCTATTCTTAAAAATTATCAAATATTTGACTATTATCTCAATTTTGGTGAAGATTTCTTTGTAGTAGCTTGGGAGAAGTTCAAGGTTGAGGTAGCTAAAGTAGAATCTGGATACAGATTCCGTTTATTGAAATAAAATTGAAATGGGCCGAAGGTTAGGAGTTGATTCCTAGCTTTCGGCCCATTTTTTTTTCTTAAATTATGTAGTAGAAATCTATTCTATTCTAAACATTTAAGTCTTTTGCTTTGCATCTGAAATCCTTGTTGTGGAACATCAATTCGTTATATCTGTAACTCCAATCGAAATATCCAACAAAATTCGGAAGTAACCCTGTCTTCCCTTGTTTAGCTAATTCACAGAGTTCATCATACGTCATAATTATTCCTCCACTCCAAAGGTTCCACCCTCTCTTTCGTTTCTAAACATATCTGGTTTTATGGCATCTAATGCTGGTTTGATTTGCTTCAATCCTCCAGAAGTTTTAACAACGCCATCCCAGAAGTCTTCATCTCCCATAGCAACATTCCACCAGTTCCTTAGAGTTCTACCACTCCACTCAAAAGCGAATGGAGTCCATTGTCCAACTGGACTTCCCACAGATTCTATAAAGTTAAAATCTAGGAAAGAGTTCTTTACTGACATTACTGCTATGTTGGCCGCAGCTAATGCTACTCCTGTAGACAAGTCTTTATTCTTTTTGTTGTCCTTAAGTAACTCATCTAACCAATCACTAAGCAACGCGCTAAGTATTAAACCTCCAAGAACGAACATCATCATATCATATCCGAACTGCTTTATATTACTTCTATAGGCGTTTCTTAGCTTTTCATCCTAATCATTCCACTTAGAGTTCCATCCCTTGACCACAGACCTTTGATTAAACATCTGCTTAACCATGTCAGAGAGCGTTAGTATAATTCCCTCTTGCCATTGTCCTTCCCACTACATTACTGGAGCTATTAGTGGGATATTTTTACTATTCATTTCATCCTCAGACAATGGAGGCTAGTCAAACAGAATATTTCCATTACTATCTACCTGATAATAATACTTTATTTCTCTAACTTCTCCGGTTTGTGGGTCTCTGATGGATTCAGAATAATGTTTCCACTTACCACGGATTCGCACTCCTCCAGATTGTAAGTATTGGTTCTTCTTTCCTGACCAATATGTCTTAAATTGTAACCACATTGATCCAAGCCCTGTTGACAGGATAAGTGATTTCTTCTCGTGAGAGTAGTAACCATAGATGTCATCTCCAAGAGATTTCATGCTTTCTGCTTCTCTGTTGGTATAAGCACGTGGTAAAGCCATAGGATTATTCATGTTAAGCTAGAAATCAGTTCCATCAGCATTTTTAGCGTGTTCGGCAACAAACTATCTAGCTACTGTGTAATAAAGAGATCTCTGTTGGTTATACTTAGGATCATTGACTCTTCCGTTTGCAAACGCTTCAAACCTCTTATCCTTCTTCCAATCATAGACTAGTTCTCCCTTCTCATTTATGTGATGAGCTTCTAGGCACCCATCTCCCATCATTTGTGCAGTGAATATAGTCATACGGTTATAGAAGTCAGGTCTAGATGCAAATTTAAACATCCAATTCTCCATATTCCAGAGACCCTTTCTTCCTGAACTAATTCTATCTACATAGGTATTCATATCCATGTCATTTATTCCATACAACTCATTAAGTGCGGAACAAATTGTTGGAGTATCAGAAAAATGAGATAGATCAGAATATACTAGTTTCAATGCTTTAGTAAAGTTGTTGAATGTAAATGATTCCTTTCCATCAGGCTTACGAATCATCAAACTTATATCAGTCCATAAACCCTGTAGAGGCTGATATAATGCTTGTACTGGAGCAAATGCTAGAGTCAATTTACTTGCCGCACTCTTTATCACGTTTGCTCTGTTTATCCAATCTTGATATCTGGGATCAGCTATGGATTTGTTGAGAATCTTATTCTTTACATAATCCTCTAGGTACTTTATATCATTCTTAAACTCGAGGTTTCTCATAGCTCCTTGTGAGCTAATATGTACCATAGCTGCCTTTATCATTGGAAATACCGTATCTACGTTATCTTTAACTGAGTAAGCAAAAATATGTTTTAGGAGAAGAGTTTCAAGATTATGTTCTAAATTCTCTATACCTTCCGCTTTAATTTTATCAATTCTATCATCTCCCTCACCTCCATCAAAGTAGTTAGTCATCTGATATAGTATCTAGCTACCACTAGCTGCTTTCTATTCTTCTGCATTGAATATACCTTCTACCCGTTTCTAAGCTCTCTCAAACGCTTTCTTTGGCATTAAGAATGATAATTTGGCTCTTAAAGTTGCCATCATACCCTGTGTAGATGCTACAGAGTCTAAACCTCCAAGTGCTAATGGAACACGATAATACTTTATATCATTGCTGTTTCTCATGTTTTGGAGCTCTTCATCTGTCTTATCAGCATACCTATTTTTATTTATAGTATATAGTGCATACTCTAAGAACTCCCTTTCAGCACCTTGAAGTCTATCTGGATTCTTAAATACAAAGTCTCCATCAGGAGTTTCTTCGTACATATTAGCATACAATGATGTCTGATTACCAACTGTATTTTCTTTGACAGCTCCAAAACTTTTTTCTCTCTTTAGATTTCCAACTAGCTTTTGTATTTTAGCTTTGCTTCTCTGAACATCATCCCTAGTATTCTAGTATGCCTCTGTTACTAGTCTAGTAATTAAGTTTAGAGTTTCGCTGTCCAAGTTCCCAGGGTTGTTTATTCTACTTCCTGATACTCCATTTCTCCATATTACTATGGACTCTAACCACTTATCATGGTCATTTAACTACTGCCTAAAGTTTATCCCTCTAAGCTGTGCTAGAGCCAGTAATGCTGCATCGTATAACGCTATCTCTTTACTCTGTAGGTCACTCTAACTTGTATATGTCTTTGCTGTTCTTGCCTTGATAACATGGTCACTTTGCATTTCTCGTATCAATCTCTAAACAGCTCTTACTTTGTCTTCTACATCTCCATTTATAGCCTTATCAATTATAGACTTAGCTGATTTAACTCCAGATAGGTGAGAATATTCATCCTTCCAATTCTTTGCTTCCCCAGAATTTATAATGAAGTTTAACTCATTTAAGAGTAACTCATACTTAGTTGCGAACTTAATGTCTCTATCCCCGAGACCAATGTTATTCTTTTCCACAGAATCATGTCTATTTAACTCATTGAAACAATACAATAGCTCCTCATTAGACATTTTCATTCCATTGGCGTAGATTGGATTTACTACTTGAATATTACCAACTGTATATCCTTGTATTCCAGATAATTGATTGATAATCAACATAGTTTCCATTAGTTCTACGTTTCCATTAGTAGCTTCCACCATTAAAGAATTTGATTTAGACTTCTATACTACGTCGGATTCGTATGTTCCAGTAAGTCCCTTTCTATTTCTTATAGCATTGTCCTTATTCAGATACGTTCTATAATTAGCTCCAAGGTCATTTGTACTAACTACGATAAAATCAATCTATTTTGGTTCAAGTCCTTCCTTAGTTTTCATTACGATAACCCCATAGGACTCAGTTAATTCGTTATCAACAACTTCCCAGTTCCCATCACAGTATTTACTTAACGTATCACGTATCCAAGTAGTTTCTCCATCAGTACTACTGATTATTGGTGACGGGAAATCAGCGTTATTTATTCCATTCCTTATTCCCTCTTTGAGGAATTGCTTTACCTCAGCAGTAGATCTCAATCTTCTAGCTGGAAGACCTTGTTCATATTTCAGAACTTTATCAACAAATTCAGCTTCCGTTGTTGCCGTAATAGGAGCCTCATTCTTTCCATATCTGTTCCAAGTATATAAGCCATTTTCATCTGGAGTTAACTTGTTGTATTTCTTTATCCTTTTGATAACAGACTTTCTGGTTACCTTTCTAGTGTCGGAGTAGTCTGGGAACCATTTTGACATCATCTCTGTTATAGTCTGATTAACCTTCTCTGCTGTAACAGACAATTTAAATGGGGCAGGCATAAACTCATCTATATTCTCCCACATCTTGTCTGAATTTAAAGACGTATTTATTGAGATAAATGAATTAGGAGCCTATATTCCATCGTAGATATAATCATCACCATCTTTACGAAATCCACTTATCTATATTGGAGCTACTAGTAGCTATCCTCCATAAGTGTTTATCCCATACTTTTCTAACATTCTCTGATATACAGCAAGCTGATAACTATAAGCGTTCTTTTTAGGATCACTAAATTCAGAGTAGCTGTGTATAGATGTTTTGTAATCTAGGATATGAGTCTTTCCTTCCTTATCTACTATCAATAAGTCAATAATACCAAGTAATTTAGTAGGAGAGCCTCCATGAATAACATTAGTATCTTGAGATATTACAAACTCGGGATAGAACGCAAGTCCATCTCCAAACTTATATACTAAATCCTAGTTTAAATTCCTTGCATATTGAATAGCCTACTGCATTGTAGCATCATTTAAATACTAAGCATTGTCTTTATCTATATTATCCTAGATATAAGTTCTTAGCTCAGCATCTGACATATTGAACGTATAGTCACCGTTTATTCTAGAGAAGCATAACTGTAATACGTTGTGAATGGCTGTACCAGTCTTTGCTTGAATTTCCCATTTATGGGTCATCTATTCTCTTAATTTCTTATGCTACTCAGGGTCGGTAATCTTAGGGGGGTTGTCTTTGTCGAAACCAAACTCTTCGAGTTCAGCATCATTAAATTGTCCAATCTTCCAATTAGAGTATCTTCTGCTCCAGTATTCGTCCTCTCTAAATTCAGGGAACAATAACGTTCCAGCTTCATTCTTAAGACCTGACAAGAACTTATTAACGCCTATATATGGAGGCTGTTCGAAAGACTCATCTCCATCCTCATTATAAACTATTTTATTCTGCTTCTACCATTCCTTATATTTCTTCTAAAGCTATACTGAGTCTTTAGCAATGGTAGATAAGATAGAAGAAACGTTATTCTAAGCTGAAGTTCTACTGAATACGAGATCTCCGAGAATAGGTTCAAATCGCTTATTTTCCAATAGAAAATCATCCAACTCCAGTTCAGAATTGAATCTATGTCCTTTATAATTATATATGCAAACCATTAGTCACAGTGTTCTTTTAATATTCCCTAATTATATAAATCTGATTTCATATTATTCAGCACTCTATGTAATTCTGCATTCTCAACATTTACCGTTCCATGAAACTTATTAGACATTATAGAAGAGTTTACCTCCTAGGCAATCTATTTAAGAGATAATGTAAATACTCTATCGTCTGACAGTGTTTTTACACTATCCTGTCCCATTAAAATGGTATCTAACAATCTCTTCACGTTATATGAGATTTCATACTAGAGTTTATAGTCCAAATTAGCTATGTTAGAAGGCTATCCCGTCAAGTATCTTGATACTTCCTGTATAAATATTTCCTCGTTAACATCATTTCTAGTTCTTCCAGGAAACTACTAAACCAACTTATCATAGTTTGGAAACTGCTCTGATAAACCAATTAAGTCAGCATATAGACTTGGATTCTAGAACCTTATAGATCCCACAAATATGTGCATCATTTCATGTAGTGGAGCATCAACCGAATTTCTGTCCAAGTTTATATAAATCTATCCATTATGAACGAATGCATTAACCGAACTAGGATCTGGAATTATAGATTTCCACTCTTCAGAGTTCAGCTCTGCATCAGTTATTTCGTTAAATTTTATTCCATACAGCTATCCTAATTTCTGCAATGCATTGTTTAGCACAAGATAACTATTTGGATTATCATCAACTTGAATTGGCTGTACGTTAAAGTTATCAGTAGTCGGTCTGTGAGTAATATCAACTATTGCCTCTTTATTCAAAGGAACTATCTCTACTTCAAGATCTCTATACTAATCATTTATAGCAACATTAGCTTCCGCAATAGTTTGTCTTCCGATTGTTGATAGAATCCTATCAATACTCGCACTATTGTGTCCATTTATCTTGAGCTCCTGTCTTAAAGCTGGTTCAGAGTTACTTCCCTACAGTTCATCTAAGTGTGGAAACCTTCCGTACTTTTCTAAGAAATCTCTACATATAGATTCCAATACAAAGTCGGAGATACCAGACCTCTCCATTAAGGTCTGGTATTCCGCAGAATTTTTATTTATACAAGTTAGCATGGATTTACCTTATTTTTAATTATACTCTCCAGCAACTATACATTAACCTTCCTTACACCATTAAGTTTAACAGTTGGAACGGTAATAAGTTCTGGAACATCTAGCTTATTTCCATTAAGGGTTACTCTCTAAACCCTACCAGAATCTATATCATATTCTATTTCTAAGTAGTTGGTCTAGTCATTGTCTTCATAGTTATGCCTAACAGTTCTCGTAGATGACTCTACTCTTCCAGTTGGGAAATAGTTGACATCAATATCTGACTACTCAAATCTATAATTTTGTATTACGTTAGGATCTTGAATATCTAGGTCATCTCCTCCTTCTAATTCTAACTCTGAGCTAGATAGCTTCTTCATAAGTTGATACTTTCTAGAAGAAGGATTCCTATACTGTAGGAAGTTAGCGTGAGATGAATATGGACTCTCAAATGGAGCTACATAGGGTAGTAAGTCATTTAACTCAATTGATTGTAGAGAAAGGTATTCTCCTGACTTGTCTATCCTAGACTCAAACTCATGGAAATCATTTATAATTCCAGATTTCTAGAAATCTTCCAGTATTGGAACTAGAGATTTTTCTCCAAGCTTCCATCCATCAGCTATCATTGCATAATAAGTAAACAAATCAACTAAAGGAATTTGAGCTTCACGAGTTTGAAGATTTCCATCTTTATCATAACTAGTAACCTAGTATTGATAACTATACTTAGCTAGTTTATTAAACTCTGCTTTGTACGCATTGAATATAGCTCTTTCCTGGTCTACTCTTGGAAGCATATTAATTGGAAGAGTGTATATCACACTAGGGTTTCTAGACACTGTATTGGTCAACAGATCATTACCAAGATCCTATATAAATCTATTATGAGATATATCTACAAAGTCTATGTCAGAATTAGTTTTAATTATTCCCTTTTTCAGGTTTGGAATAACTTCATTTTCTATGAATACTCTAAATGTGGCATCTCCCCAATCAGTTCCCAATTTAATGGTAGTATCCTCAGTCAATTCAAACATATTTCCGAACTTATCAAAGGCTTTATTTCCTTTCGGAATAACAATTTGAAGATCATTAGATTGCATCCATTGCTTACGTAGATAATCTCCTACGAAGTTCTGAACTCCTCTAGTTATCTTATCCTCTCTTTCATAGCTAAGCTACTTTGATAAGTCTAAGACTAGTGCCTTAGTGCTCCTAAACTTATAAGCGCCATTTACTTCTCTTAAAGCTACAGCTAGAGTTTGAAGATAACCCATAAAGTGAGGTATAGTAGATACAACGTCATAGATATTGAATGAGTGTTTTACTTCCTCATATTTCTAGATGCAATCCTATCTATACTATGCATCAAATACAAATTTATTCAAATCTACTAAATCTTCCAAATCTCCAGTCTTATCATATATTGCTCGTTCTATTAAATTAACTTGATTTAACAATCCTTCAGGATTTGTTTTTATCCCTTGATTTAAACTAAGTATTGCTCCAAGAGATCTCATCTCTTCTGCCCCATCGGATAGAGTCTATATATCATTGTATATGTCCTCATGCTATCCTATAACATGAGCCTGTCTGATATAATCTTCTACGAAATCTACCAACTGGTTATATAATTCATTAGCATAGACTGATTGTCCGCTATAATACTATCTAAATTTTTCCATAGTATTTAACTTATATGCTAAGTCAGAGTTACTTCTTGCGAACTTCGATAATGCTATAGCTAATGGTAGTTGTTTTCCGTCCTTATCTTTAGACTCTTCAATTTCTCTAGCAAAAGATCTCTCAAAATGTTTCAATGGAGAAGCAATAGTATCCCCATTCAGATCCCTACCAACATCAAACTTGTTGAGAAGTCTAATCGGACCCTTATTAAAGTAATCGAATACATATTTCACTCTAGAATATCCTTCTCTTCCAGAGAATACATCGTTATCAAGTAGAGTAGTTATTATACTTCCAACATCGGACATCAATATCTTAGCTACATCTCTAAAGTCCATTCCTATAGAGATTCCATAAATATACATTCCAATTGTCTTAGTACCTGCATTTAACTTTGATAGAGCTAGCTCTTTAGCGTTATCCGTAGCCAAGCTCAACAAGGCAGATAGGACTAAGGCAGCATCATTGTCATTGGTTACAGAAGCTAAGGCTTCTAATACATCATCATTAGTTATTGAGTTCGGATCCTTACTTCTTATATTAGCTAATAATTTGTAAGTTTTCCCTCCTAAGATGTGCCCCTTATGATCACTTCCTAATAGTAATCTTTCCTATTGCTCTGGAGTACCATAGTTCAACAAGTAATTATTATATTGAGTAAGTCCAAAGAATCCTTTTAATCCAACTGCACAAATACCAATACCCTATTTACCAACCTGGTTCTCAACTATACTCTAAAACTTATTGAAAGCATTACCAGGTGTTCTGAACTTAGCTTCCTTACCTTCTAGAGACTGATTAGCAACAGACTTAAGAGGTCCAGTAGTACCATCTACTGAGGTCTACGCCTGAATCAAGTTCACAGGGTCAGCGATAGTTCTATACATAGAATACATAGTATAGTTATTAACAACCTTAGATAGACTATATTTAGATAACTTGTCAAAGTATAGATTATGCTTATTGACTATATTTTGCAATTCATCAAATATAGCTAGTACTTGCATTGGGTTCTAGAACCTAAATGTAACTAAGCCACTATCCATCAAGGAAGCTGCTAATCTTTGTAGCTATGTTATAGAAGTCGAAGAAGGTTTCGTTAAGAATTGAATATCATTCAAGAACTACTTGAATAGCATTATTTGCTCAACTGTATCCAATCTAAGACTTACTGCTATCTTGTCAGTATCAACTTCATACTCCTTTGTTTGCCTACTATATGACATACTTTCATTTATGCTAAGTATGCCTCTATATTTATCTAAGAAAGAAAGAGGATTTACGATATCATCAGACTCTTGTATCTATGTTTCTACTCCAGATGGAATAGGCAATTGCATTGATGCATTCATCAAATCTAGGTTATCTATATTACTATATGGAGACCATAGTTGCAGTATTCCGTTACTATTTATATCATATGTTGCGAGAGATACTGCATCAATATCGTAGTCGGATCCCTGTAATAGAATCTGATATGTTGATACGTGAGCAGTATTGATATTTGGATTATCATATGCCACAACCTTCATAGGCATATATGACTGCATAGACTACGCTGGAATACGAGCTGCAACAATATCTAAAGATTTTAAGAATGATGTATGCTTATCTCTTCCCTATTTTATTATAGGATTGGTAGGACTCACAGAACGATAATTCTCCAATGTAACGAAGTGATACTCCGTATTCATTGCCATTATGTCTTGAGGATAATCGCCCTACGAGGTAACATATCTATAATATGATGTTGCTACTCTATTTGATGAGTTTTTTAATATTCCAGAAATGTCTCTAACTAGAGATGGATAATTTACTAATCTATCGGATAACTTAATAGAGTCATATGATAGATTATTTATATAGAACTCCAGGTCATCAGTTACTATTACTTCATTTCCAAGATTATCTTGGTAAATTTCAGTATCTGGAGACATCTCATACATAATGTTCTGGTTAGCATCTAGTCTGTAGGTCTTTCCATCTAAAACCACGTACTCTGGCTTTATCCTAGTTAATCCAGAGTTCATTACCTATCTCTTGGTAAGTAGATAATAATGATTTCCACTGGATGTTTTAAGTTCTACAGTGTATTGATTATTGTTGACCTTAGTCGCCTAGTTTTCTAAATACTACTTTACGAAGAAATCCGGATCATTCTTTATAGTCTCCAAGTCATCAAATTCCTTTAATCCGAAAGCTGTAGCGAACGTCTTAGGCATTATTATCTCATATGCCTGAGTGGTTATTGATGACTTATCTATGGTATGATATGTTCCATTTATCTTAACTTTGGTAGTAGTATCTAGCATATTAGAGACTATGTTCTGCACTTCATCAAAGTTGCTAGAGTCTACTTGTACATAACCCCCTCTTAAGTAAAGATGACTTCCGTGTCCTCTTCCTAGCTTTACATTAACCCACTGAGCATATCTATTATACCATTGTCTAGTATTCTACCTAGTAGATAGAAGCCTCTAGTATTGTTCCTTGATATCTGGAGTAGAATGAGAAAGATTTTCTAGATCATTCTGTAGCATTCTTCTAATTCTGATCTCTAGAGAAAGTAGATATTGTGAAGCATTCTCCGGAGTTATGTTAGAAGAGGCTCTAAAGAGCTTTTGATATATGTTTTGCAAGTCTTGGACATTCTATTCAGAACCTTTCCAATTCTCCTTTAATTCATTTAGTTCGAATAAAGTTGATGCTGAATCTAAATCCCATAACTGGAATCTTTCTCCAGTATCAGAAGAGAATCTAACATTATATCCAGCTAAATTTCTTCCAACTCTCACATCTTCAACTACTCTAGTGACTATACCATGCTAGATCTATTCTTTTAATTCTTTGTATTCCTATGGAGTTCGTATAAGCTGAGGAATTTCATCAACTCTAGGAACCCACGTAGTATTTCCATTCTCATCCTAAATTTCTTCAGCGTATTCTCTAGTAACTAAATAAGTTCTTCCTAATTCTAGATTTGATATATTGGAAGTTTCATCATTTACATCATATACTGGAGCCTATTGTGCCTATAATTCTGCTAACTCCTATTCGGGATTAGTAAAAGATTCATATTTTCTTCCAGCATATAACTTAAATATCTCATGAGATGGAGTCAAAACAGACAATATTCCAGGAATCTTCTACTTAATTCCAGCATTTGTTAGATACGAAGATATTATTGAGAATATCTTTGCATATACTGTATTATCACTTAGTGGAAGTAGTGCCTCAGAAAACTTAATCTTCTTACCTTCCTTAGCTTGTTTGATAAGATCAGATGCTATAATTTCAGCAAAGTTATTACTTATCTTCTGTCCAGTTCCCAGAGAATCTATAATGGACTTCATTAATACCTCTTGGAACTAATCCATAGATTGCTCAGTTCCATCAGTGAATAGGTTCTTCACTGCCTATAAGTGATCCTTTGTACCTATCTCTGTAGATTTCCTCAAAGCATCATATAGCCCAATAGCAGCTTCAAGAGTGTATCCCTTTGCTGCACACGCTGAAATAACCTGTGTCATCAAAGACAACTCTGAGTCATCTGCATGGTGCTCCTTGTCCAGCTGGATTCCTGCCTGATACATTCGTATACGTTGAGTATCATAGGATGTATCATCATAATATTTACTAGCGGAATTTATATTAGCGGCTCCCTACTTAACAGCACCAGCTGTTGCCACATAATGAACATCTACCTATTTTAATGGCTACCATAATTGATCCTAAGTTTCTATTTTACTTGGATTTCCAATTACTGAACCAATATTATTCATTGCAGTAACTACGTTCTCAACTGACGTATTAGATAGTTTTAGGAATCTACCTTCCATAGTCATTGAATGTGCCCCTCCAAAGAAGTTCCACAACTTATAATTAGTATTTACAAGAACTGGTTCTTCTTGAATTACTGGTCCAGCTGGATTCCCGTCAATAGTAACCTCTTGAATCTGTCTAGAATACGTATTATTTCCTAAAGAGTTTATACCAACTATCTAGTATAATCTATCCCCTTGTCTAAAGAAGAAGTCCTTATAGCTAATTCGATTTCCTCTAAAGTCTCTGGTAATGTCAACTATGGTAGGTGTTCCATCCTAGTTTAGCCAAACATGATCTGTCATCTTTTGCATCATTCTGGCTAAGAATGGGGAGTTTCTAATCCAGTCATTAGTTAGACCGAAACCTGCTGTTTTAATAATACCACCAGTACCAGTACGTTCATTCTTAAAGTGGACAAACTATTTCTTAGTTATTCCTGCTCTTGCTCCTCCTAAAGAGTTATTCTCAAGTATAACAACGAATGGATTAACAAAGGTAGCTCCGTCGAATGGTTTTATATCATTTAATAATCCAGTTATAGTTCCCTATTCATCCTTTATATCGTCTATAACTGCAACATTGTACCACTCAGGGATTCCATTAAGCAAATTAAGCTGGAATGGGTGCATGGCTGCTGTAAATGATACATTACGTTTATGTTGAGCCTGGAACTATGCTGCCTCCTACTCTAGGACATTATTAATCTTTCCCTTTGGTGGGTGTGCAATAAATGATCCCACAGTAGAATCCATAAATTCCTATGTAAATAGATAGTCTAAATAGTTATACTATTCTATTACAGGATTAAGTATTAGAGTATCGGCAATGCTATCTATAACATCATTTACGTTGTTCTCACTTATTCTGATAATGTCTCTAGCAGAAGTAATATTTACTAGCTTTCCATCTATTGTGGCCTTCGCCAGTATAAGATTTCCGGATGAGTTAATCCATGTAGAGAAATTATCTCTAAGGTATTTTAATTCTGGTTGGTTTACATTAGATGTATTGATATTAAAATCAGACTTTATTAAAGTCTTAAGTACCTCAGCCTTCTTTATAGTCCAGAACTATCTTGATGTTGGATATTTCTATAATAGTTCAGGTTTTATCTAAGATATAAATTGAGGGTTAAATCTAGCTATCTAAGCTAGAATAGTCTCATTTATACCTAGATTTCCTTTATTAGACTTGTAATGTACCTAATCTATTATTTCTAGAGGGTGCAATCTATGAGTACTATTATATTGTAAAACGAAATGTTTAATAAAGTTAGCAGGATTACCACCGTACTAAGCTAATTCTGCAAAATGAACTAAGAAATATTTATTGAAATTCTCGAACCCATTTACGAAATCCTAAGCAAGACTAGGAACATTAATATTCTACTCACGCAGATAATTATCTAATACCTACCAGTCATTGGTTATTGCAGTGTAGATGTTAGTATATAAGGTTCCAAACTCCTTAGATATTATCTACTCTAGTTCATTGGAATCTAGGTCTTTAATAGCTTTTGATTGACCGTTTATATTAACAGTCTTGTTAAGGTTTACTCTTATTCTACCAATAGTTCCCTTATCTGAGTTTACTGATGGTAAGAAAAGCATATGACCATTTCCTACTAAATCCTAACTGTCTTGTTGGTATATAAATCCTTTTATAAAGTCATGAACTATTCCAGCGTAAGCCATTTCACTCACACCCATAGCTGTTGATTCCTTATTATCTCCAGTCTAGTCATAGAACTCCTTAGCAGTATAAACTCCTTCATAGAGTCCAGGAACATTAAGCAACATTAGACTTCTAGTTGCAGACCAGGGCTGTCTTTCCTACATCTCAAATTGAGATTGGAGAGAACCAAGCAAACGGCTAAGAGTGTACATACTCTGTCCATTTCCTGCTCCATCCTTAACCTAAGAAGCTGTAGTAATTCCCTATAAGTTTGCCTTAGCAGTTGCTATATTTCTTAGCAGTCTTACATCATTTCCGTGAACTAGTCCAAGCTCATCCAATGTATAGTTGTATCTTGGGGCATTTCTACCATATATGGAAGTTATAAGAGCTTCTTTTTCCGTTATAGATTTGTCTTTTAATATATCATTAGATACATACTAGTTAAGAACAACTCTAGAAGCAAATGATAGTAAGTCCTTACACAATACACTCCATTCTTTCTCTACACCATGTAGTGCTTCCTAGAAGTTAGTATCCTGGGCTATATTAAGACGTAAGATATTGTCTATAAACTGCTTAATGTTGTCATCTCTCCATAATTGGACGAAGTTAGTTATCTACTGATTAGTAGAATTATCATAGAATGATACTGAACCAGATGAGGCTACTACACCAACTCTGACATTAGTGTTTGGAATAGTAAACGCGATGGACTTGAAGTCTTCAGTTGAGTTTGGAACTAGACGTAATTCTCTCTTATATTGATTGAAATCCTTTATTAATCGCCCACTGTTACTAGTATTTACTGTCTGCTCTAAACTTCTTCTTATATTGTTTACACTCTGGTCAATAAGTGTTCTTACTTGGATAACTCCATCCTAATCTTTATAATACTGTAAGTAGTTTACATTAAAGATAGCATCAGCTGTCTATGTAATATATGAATAGTAGTCATTTTCCATGTTCTGTCCAGCTAATTCATAGATACTATTACTTCCATTGAATATGCCTCTGGAGATGGAATATAACTTATTTAGTTCGTCTTCAGTAAAGTCTTTGTATATAGTGTCAGAATACAGATCATAGAAATCCTTATTCGTCAGGAGTTCAAATATGGGATGGAGGTATTGTCTTGGGTTCCTCCTAATCATACTGATAACAGTATCCAATCTCTTCCCATTTAGAAGAGTCTTAGCATCTTCTGATAGACTACTCCATAGATTATAATTATCCTCTATGAATTTATTATCAAAAGTAACCCCAATAACATCCTCTCTATATACAAGGTCTTTCACCTTTGCTATAACGTGTTCAAAATCTTGGAAAGTTATAAATTTACCATCAACTGGAGTGGTTTGTTGCCACTTAATAAGAGGAGTGGTATTTATAGCTAACTTTGTAACCATATCAGCCTCATCTTCAACGAAGATATTCTCTGATACTCTCCACGTTGTAGCTAGATTAGCTGTCTTTCCAGAAATCTAATACTTATCCTCACCTGTTTTCTGGTTAAAATCCTTAATCTAGACAGCCTTTCCAAGAGTTATTGTTAAGTAAGTATCAAAGTGATCAAGTATCACTTTTGCATTGTATGCTTCCAATTTCTGTCTAGCAGACTCCCTTTCAGACTGTGGGAGAGTACTGTCATTCATATCATTGAAAAGCTATCTTAGTACGTCCACATTAAAATTAGTAGGAGACAGATACATATTAGCTAACTGAGAGATCGATTCTAGTATTCCAGTATTCCTTATTTCTCCATCAATTTCTTGATACAGACTAGGAGCTAATAATAGCTATTTTATTTCTTTCGATGTATGTAAGTTTGGAGCATTCTTAACAACCTGACTTAGATAGCTAGTTATTCTTCTAAGAAGAGCTTCTTGATATTGTCTGATATTCCTATTAAGTTCAGTAGTATTCCTTACTATACCTAATGGCTAATCTATAGATCCTCTATTAACGAATAAACAATCAAATATATTTCTGTTAGTCTTGTTTATCACGTAATCAGAAACTTCTTTAGCCAAACCATAGGCATTGTCTAGAAATTCTCTACTTGCATCAAATCTCAGTCTAACCTATTCCGCATCGACCAAATTATCAGTACTAGTTTCCAAAGTATTGTTAACTTGTATACCTTTTTGTTGGGCTGTAATTAGATTAGTAATGTTCTGGATACTAAAGAAATCTGGATTCTAATCTACCACTCCATATCTAATTGAAGTGTTATAAATAGTATTAACTATATCGTTGATATTAGTCAATTCATATTGTTGAGCAATCTTATCTAAGAGCTGCTACATATTAGCCTTCAAAGTAGACATAGGCTCCTTGTTCTTCAGATAAGTCCGAAGAACAAGGGCTGTCTTTGATTGTATCTATTTTAAGGCTTTATCGTCTACACCACATTTAATCATATTAAAATAAAATTTTAAAGTTAGGAGGACATACTTGACCTTCATCATTCACGTCCTACTTATCAGGGTCATGCGATCTTTCCAATTCTATTAAATCATTTATTATCTACTTCTGTTCTGGGGTAGCATCTTCTAATAAGCTCTATAGGTCATCTATACGCATATCTCCTATGTACTCCAAGTCATTTAATGCCTATATAAACTCTTCGTATGTAGTCTTCTAAAAGGCATCTGACAACGTTGGGTCAAAATCAAATATACTTTCTAATACTTCTCTTCCCTCATTTAGATAGTCAGTTATATTCTCTGGAGTTACTGATAAGGTAATGTTAGAATCCTTTGTCTCAACTTCAGGGGTTATAATTAAGGTATCATTCTTAGAATCATAAGTTGCATTGTAATATGCAGCCTATACACTACCCGGAGTATCAACTTCTAGGGTAAAGGTATAGTTTCCATTATTATCAGGAGGATTGTTAGTTTCCTCTAGTTCATAGCAAGGATTTCCATCACTATCACTAGGAAAAGCATATCCCTACAGATACTTGCTTTTATTGCTAACTTTCAACTGACCATTAACCACGAATGCAACAAACTCGTTATCTTCCTCTTGTAAGGTTTTAACAACTTTAAGATTTCCAGAACGTATGTCACCATCCTAGTAGAACTCAGAGAAATCTTTTCCCGTTTTCTATTGTAAATACTTTAGAGTATTATTAATAGCTCTCTGCTGAGGAGAAATAGTCTAAACTAGATTAGAATCTCTATCTCTATATTTATAAGAATCTCCACTTTGTAAGTGTCCATTCTTAGTAGGATTCATTTTAGAAAGTGCATAGGATACTAACCAATCCATATTACCTCTAAAGGTATAGGAATCAATCTTTCCATGTATTCTAAACGGCTTACCACTAATAGAGTAGTTATTTCCCTACAAAGGAACAGTGAATGAACCAACCATAGTAGGATTATCCTTTGGAACTTTTACATTATAGTAAATTCCATCTATACCCTCTTGTGATAATATTGCCTCCATTAGCTGTATTGAAACATCGTCTGGACTAGATGTGTTCTATTCACCTATTAGAGAATTTAAGGTGTTTCTATTGTAAGCAAAGCTCATTAGAACTCCATCAAACAATCCGGCTAATTTAACAGGCTTAGCAGAGAATCCTTCTTGACTCCAATCCTAAGTTTCATATAACTTGTCTTTCTTCTAATCTATAGTACTAAGAGCATCTACTTCTTGTATAGCTCTCTCTACCTTAGATAGTAGTCCAGGAGCCTTTCTTTCTAACTCACTTCTGAAACTATCATTATTGATAAGTATCTTCAGTAACTTATAAGAAGTAAATAGTTGACCAATGTTTTGAACATTTGGTTCTTTATTAAGTATCTTATGTAGATTATCTAAGTACTCTCGTATTGTAGCCTTTGGAGGAATGACATATACTAATTTAACTTTCTTAGGAACAGACGGATCTGTTGTCTATCTAATATAGTAATCAACAACCTTTTTATCACTATTCAAGTCAGTATCGTAAGATACTAATACAAACGGATGGCCTGGATTTACTATCTATACAGATTTATCTCCAGCATCCACCATACCAGAAATTGACACCATCACATTCTTTGTAACATAAGTTTGTGGATTATGTCTGTCTGGATTGTTAGCAAAATCATTTACAGTAAGCCATTCCGATTCTGGGGTAGCATCGTTATCATATCCTAGGCCAGGAAGTCCTTGATAATAACCTCTATTAGTAACAAACTGCGGGCCTAGTAGTTCTAAGCTCTTAGCAGGAGTCCACTACGGATCTCGTATATAGAATACTCCTCCATCAGTGAAGTTAAATAGCTTAAACAGATTTATAAGGTTCTGATACTTAACGTTTCCATCAAACTCCCTGATTAAAGTCTCTGAAATTTCGTGATATGTCATACCATTGTTTTTCAGAGTCTAGAATCTATTAAATACCTAGTCAAAAACATTAGCCCCATTATTGTCCTTTATCTAAAGGAGAGTAAATGGAGATGATAATGCTATCAATGGTAATTCTAGTACGTCTCCTGTATCCTTAGATCCGATTATTGCTACTATTGACTTCGGATGCCATTCATGGCTCTTAGTATCTGACGAGCCATTAAACATGGTCTGCTCAGAGATTCCTTTACTAAATGGAGTAGGATTAGAATCAACAAATTCCCTTCCATTCAGTTTGTTCTTATCTCCAGGTCTCGGAGAGCTTTTCAAGGCAAATGTACAATAAACCCCAGACAATCCCAAATTATTCTAAAGTCTAGTACATATATCAGACTTATCTTGAGTATTAAATAGAATACTTCTCAGACGTCCAATCTACCTAACGTATTCTTGAACAGTTCTTACTGGTCTTCCTAATAATTGATCGATTTTGATTAATCCATTAATGCTATCTATACGAGCGTTCATCCACGCCTAACTTCCAACTGGGACTGGTTCTCCATTAGGACCAATTAATACTCCAGTTTCAAAGGTGTTGAATGTATGCAATAGCATATTAATAGTAATACTTACCTAAGTATCATCTGTTGTAGACTATGGAAGATTAACTTCCTAGTTAGAAGTGTCTACAGCCTCCTAGTAGGCACTCTCTTCAATAATATCAGTTTGAGTTATAGGAGATGAATCCTCTTCATATATTAGAGCCTCTGGTTGTTTATCTGTGTCAGGGTCTGGAGTGTTCTAGCCTGCCTACTCTTCAGGTTGAGGTGGGTTCTATGGCTATTCAGGCAGTGGTTCTTCCTCTTCTCTTTCTTTTCTATTATATGCGTCAATAACATCCTAATCCTACCTTAGTCCAGGATGTCTTAAACTAGCTTCCCATATAAATCTATCAGCCTCTACTGCATCCTCAGCGTCCTCAATAGCTGCTAGAAGCTCTTTCTTTTCCTACTCATAAGTCAGTGTAGTAGGTGGTGGAGTAGGATTAGTTCCAGCCTAAAGTCCATTACCTGTCGTTTGAGTTGCCTATGTTACCACAGACTCAGATGTTCTCGGAGTATACTCTATTTTGTTTCCAGAAGCAGCTATCTTGTCAAGAAGTTTCTTTCTCTTATCAGCAAAGACCGCAATAGTTGATTTAGATAATGTTTCATCAACCTTCTCTTGCACCTGTTCTGAATCAAAATTGATAATTCCTTTATCATCTCCGCTTGGAGCTATGATAATACTTCCCTATTGTGCTCTACTCATTCCTGTGTAGACATCCTTGAGATAGTTAGTAGTATTATTATCGAAGTCAGCCTCAATAATATAGTACTATCCTTCTAATCCTTGAGCTGATCCACCTTCTCTAAAATCAATATATTTAGAATATTTATCAGAGGATAACTCTGCAAGGATAGGTGAATTTCTATCAGAGTAGATATAACCTATCTTTTGTCCAGATTTTAAAGTACTTATTAGTTTATCAACTTCTTGTAATATAGTCTAGGTCCAAGCCTTCTTATCATCATTATTTATAGAAGTAACTTCTTCATTCTCATTTCTAGTAATAGTGGTGTTATATAGTAGAACCTTGTCTCCGTATAATCCGGTTTCATCCTCATAGTATTGGAACGTTACCTTTTCATTAGTTGGATCCTGCATATAAGCCTATAACTTTTGCAAGTTTGCAGTCTTTATAGAATTATCAGTTCTCATAGAAACTCCTAGTTTAGGACTTCTAATGAAATTAGTTCTAATTAGGTCTACATTCCATTGAAGATTCTTTCCATTAATTTCTATAGAGTGAGTTCCAACTATTCCGGACTGATCAAAGTCACCAGCAACTAACACTGTTATTCCATACTTCTTTGCAAATCTATCAATCTAGTCTAAGTCATAAGCTGTAAACTTAGAGATTTCATCAATTACGATTAGGCTAGGAGGAGTCTAAGTTTCCTTTATACCAAGGGAAGATCTGATTTCTTTCTCATCAGTTATAGCATAGTCCTTTCTGGGAACTAGATACTTACGCTTAACCGGATCAAGCTAATATTCTTTCCACTCAGGATTTATCTCCTTCATAAACTCTTCTCGACCGTAGGTCTTAGAATTATCTTGCTTTAATCCAACGTCATCTCTTAACTTAACAGCACTATCTGCATTAGCACCATGTACTACCGCAACATTCTTCAGTAAATCTGGATGTGTTTGTTGTAATAGCTTTATGGTAGTAGAGTATACCGCTGTAGATTTACCACTTCCAGGAATACCCTCAGTAAGAATAATATTCTAATATCTTGGAGCTGGTAAGAAGTTGAGAGCATAATCTGCCATATCATCAGATAGAAGAACTTCATCAATATTTATTCTTTTAGCTATTTCTCTTCTCTAATCTACAGTCTTGGATTTCCAGTCTTCAACTATTGCCTGTCTATAAGCCTTATAGAAGTTAGAGAATATATTGCCATTAACTATACTTGCATAGTTATTGTATATAGCTAATTCCTGCGTAGATATAGGGGCCAATGGACGCTCAGCCTTTGGATCTATTATCTATCTGTATTGATTATAGAAATCAGTAGACCTTATAGCAGCTCTACTAGCTAACCACCATACTATAGAATTGTCATCTAGATTATCCAATCCTTCATTTAACAATTCCTTTCCTTCAGTGTATAATTGAAGTTTATTAGGATTGATTAGTTGTGCTAACCGCTTAGGATCACTTAATTTAGCTTTATTGCTTTCTATCTAGAAGAAATCATAAATTGCATCCTCTGCCTAGATAGTTTCCTTTTCGAACTCCTCTCTCTATTCCTCAGATAGGTTAGTTGAATTACTTCTAAGTAGATTTTCGTGCAGAGTCATTCCATTTATAGCGGTTTGAAGCTACAAGAATCCTTCCCACTTATTTAATTCATCATCATCTAATACCTATACTATACTCTTGAGTCTTTTATATATCAATAAATCCTTCTTAGTAGCTATCCTATCCTGTCTAGATAACTTCTAACCTCTATTGATATTATAGAGTGTTTTTAAGAACGTTAATTTATTTAGATTAGTATCTATATCGGCAATAAATATATCAGCTGTTTGGCTATCTATTTCAGCAAGCTCTGGATAAGACTGTCCTTCGACTCTTTCTGCAATTTCATTAAGAGTAGCATTATATCCGTATAAGTCACCAACTCTAGCAGAGTCTGTTCTAGCAGCAAGAATAGCAGCTCTATACATTTGCATAGTATTTATTGCATTCTCCAAATCTCTGTAAAGATCGTCATCAATGTTAAATCTGGTTACATCCTAAGATGTATCATTTAACATCTAATTCAGTCTTTCCTACAAACCAGTAATATCAATTGGATCATTTCCTATAGATATAGAGAACTGATTCAAGTTTTCTTCTAACGGAGTTCTGTTTAGATTAGCCACCTAATCTTTGAGACTTTTTACCTCAAGAATCTATGTTGCATAGGGGTTAACCTAACCCATGTTCATTGGATCAAAGTTTTCTTCCTACCATTGATCCCACTCCACAGCCCTTCTCTTAAGAATATTCCAAGTAGCCGTTAGTAAGCTGTCTAATTGTTGTTTTGTTTCAACATTTGCAAATCCTCTATCTAGGAATGGCTGTACATATTTTCCAATATTTCTTAGCAGTATTTCTTCCAGCTTATTAACATATTCCTATCTAGTCTATTCTTGCTGCTGTTTTCTCTCTTCGTCGGAGAGATTAGGATCAATATTATCATGTCTAGAAGATATTTCCTATAACTCTTGGACATCCTATTCAGTGCCTAAGAGCTTAGTAAGTCTCATATTAAACTTATCCCTACTAGTGTCAATAAGATCCTATGCTGTTTTTAACCAAGCAGTTTCTCTTCCCTCAGAATTTTCATATAACTAAGAAACCAAGGAATTTACCTACTATAGCTCTGGAGCTATACTGGTATACTCCTCTTCATTCTATTTTATCAGATTACTTACCTAATAAGATATGTTTCTAAAAGCAGTAGAGATTTCCTTTATATGTTCTCTTCCTTCTGAAGCCTTCCACTTAGTATATTTATCTTGAGCAGTTGCTTTCTCATCATTAGTCAATTCTGAGAATTTCTTTCCATACATTTGTTCTGCAAATAATGGGAAGGTAACAGTGGTTAGATTACCACTCAAAGCAGGAGTCATTTCAAATAAAGCATCTGCAATAAATTCATATGACCTCTTTCCTTCAAGAAGCTCTTGTAACTATTTCTGCTTATCCTTTAACTAAGACTCTAGCTTCTTTATTACAGCCTTATCGTCGTCAGATAGCTCATTATTTCTCTTCTCCTTATCAGATACTGCTTTATCTCCGTTTGCATCTAATGCCTTACTTTGTATAGTATTTATTTGACTAGTTAGCTTTACTATATCTGAACTTAATCCATTAAATTCATTCAATAACTCACCAGCCATAGAAGAATTATGTAAAGCAGTAAATCTTAAGTCATTCAATGTTTGTGTATCAAGGAATGATTCATCCGATAGAGAAGCACCATTAGCTTGCAGTATCTACTCGATAAGTCTAGCCTATTGATTAATGGCTCTTTTTATATATACATCCTAATTATCTTGCTCAGTTCCTTGTACAAAGGATATAGTTCCGTCCTCATTTCGTTGAGTATTCATAGACAGATTTCTGTCTCCTAATTGCATTTTATTTACCTCTTTAAGGAACTTGTTCAATCCTCCATTTCTAGCCATGTAAACTACCTCTTCTATAGCCTATTTAGAAGTCATATTTCCGAGATTGTTTATTGACTAGTAATTTGTTCCAGCATTAGTAAGACCTCCACCAATGAATCCTCCAATTAATGACATACCATAACGGTTTGCAAGGTCACTTACATTAAATTCCCCCGTATCAAAATTATATCCAAAAGAATCTAATCTAGTATCTTCTCCTTGTAACCATTTCACTACATCATAGCATCCCTTAGAGAAATCAGCAAGTAATTCTTCTGACACTTCTTCTACTCCTTCTCCAGCCCCTGCTGCTAATGAAGCTGTGAATGCCCTACTACCAGTGGCGTATTCTGCTCTAGCAATATCTCTTCCAAGGTTGAAGATTTTCTTCACATATTGCTTCTTTCCTTCTTTCGGAACATTCTTCAAAGTAGTTCCAAGTTGTCTATATAGGGCTTGTGTGTCCTGATTGATGTTTGCTAAGGCTTTTGCAATTGCTTGCGATTTATATCTTCCAGCTCTCAATTCAGGAAGTATCCATTCTCCAAGTCCAGTATTTAATAGAGCATATTCGCCAGCGGCATAACCAAGAGTCAAAAGAGTAGCATCTAGGTCAGATGCTCCAGCCTATTTAGCTTCTCCATAAGTATCACCTACAGTAATCGCGGTCATATATCCCTTGCTCATCACTTCTCCTAGCTTCTAATATCCTTTCATAAAGGAATCTAGCTCAGCCTGAGTCTTTAGAGTTGACCTTGTTCTAAGTTCATCAACTGATAGTTGCAACCCTTCTTTAGTCTTACCCAACTTACTTAGGTCTCCAACTCTAGTTTCAAATAGCTTTTGCTATCCTTTCTATAATTCTGCTAGTTTAGCAGCCATACTCTCCTTAGAGTATATATTAGTTCCACTTAAGGCATAGGGAATCTTTTCAAAGACGAAACGTTGTTCCTTTAATTGTCCTGCAACATCACCTATCAAGTTTATAAAGTTTTCCCAACACCAGGTGTTTTCCTAAGCATATTCGGTCTAAGTCCCCTGTCTACTAACTGACTTAGACCATCCTTCTATTTCTGATAAAGTAGGGTTATCGCTACCTGCTATCATTTTTCCAAGTGTAGCTCCAAGACCAGCTAACTGAGTAGCAATACTTAGTCCAGCAATCCAAGGACCTACATATGGAATAAACATCGTCCCAACTAAGGCCAAGTTCTTAAGGATAGAACCTCCGACGCTCTTCTGATTAATATCATCAGAATCAAAGAAGTCATATCTATTCCAAAAAGATCCGTCAGTAGTTAAAACGTTCATTTTATTTAAGACTCTTCTACCATATATGTCCCTTCCGTCTAGTTTTTCATAGTAGAAGTTTCCATTCTAGTCTAGCTTTAAATCTCCCTTCTTATGCTCTACGATTTGCCCTGATACTAAGTCCGTATGAGTACCATCTTCATCATATTGTGCCAAAACTAATGTATCAAAGAAATGCTCAGCAAAACTGTCGTTTGGAGAATCTCCCCACTAAGCATTCTCAAGATTATCTCCAGCTGTACTCGGATTAAGTAGTACTTTGTTGGCTTGAGCTAATTCGTCAACAGACTTAGTTCTTTCACCAACCTTTCCTAACTCAAACACACTAGAGGTCTGTTTATATGGATTTGATACTATTACCTATTGATAGTCAGGACCTGTTCTTCTCTAATCAGCAGGAGCGAATATGTCATCTCTATGATATGTTACTTGCTCCTGCATTGCCTTATCATAGTTGGCTGATGATAGAAGGTTATAGTACATCTAAGCATTATTGTACAGTTGATCAAACTAATTTTTATCAAACTGTCCATATTGATCCTTTAGGGCTTCCTACACCTTTTCACTAAACTCATATTCTGAACGGCCTAGTAACTAAGTATTGTCAGTAGTTAGCCCTCCGGCTACGAATGTATTGAAAGATGCATCTGGATTTCGTAGCATATTCATAAATAGATCATATTCCTTTTCCTGCATATTATTTCTTTTCTTTCGTTAACATTTTAGAAGCATTTAATGCTGCCTCTCTATTCATAATATCATTTAACTGGTCAGTTTTTATTCCACTATTGGCAGAAGCCGCTACATAGCTAACATTTACTGGAACCCATACTGTTCCTCTATAGAAATGGTCAACACCATTCCACAAGAAGTTATTTGTGTCATAGTTTTCTTCCTTAGTAACCTACAATAGATTATCAACTACTGCATCGTCGTTGATAGGTTGTAATAATTCATTACTATCAAACTAATCCATTCCAAGAGCGTTATTGCTAGCGGAAGCATTAATTACTCCAAATCTTGTCCAATTATTAGTAGGAGTTCCATCTGGGTTATAAGCAGGTTCCAGTCCATGCTTGGCATATATATCATTTATAGCTTTATAGTTAGCAGATATAGAACTAATACTTGACAAGTCTATTCCAAGTTGTTTTATCTCTCTGTCAGCAGCCTGTTTAGCCTCTGAAGTTTGAGGAGACAAATCTGGAACAATTGTACCATCATCTAATACTTTAGAAGGAAAGTCTATTGAACTAATTTTACCATCAGTAAGTACAATCTTTCCAAAGTTGGATGGATCTATTCTCTACATACCCATAGAAGCACTATTAAAGTCTAAGATTCCAGCATATTCTCCCTAAGTAGCTTGTTGCAGTACTGAATTAGCTCCAAGATACTTCTTATCAGAATCTGTAAGAGGTAAGGTATTAGCAAGTACCTAAGTAGCGTAATTTGTTCCAGGATTTATAGTAAATACGTTCTGTACTCCCAAACCTCTTAGCCACTTTGTTGCAGTGTTCTGAACTATGTCATCAGTAGTAGCATCCCCTTCTGACTTGTTTCCAGTAACTTTCTCCATTGACCCTTGATAGTCAACATCTATAGTATGTTGCTGAGAATTTCCTGATAATAGATACTAGAATACTAAGTCACGAGTAGCCTTGTTCTTATCTGAAGTTCCCATTTTAAATGCAGCCCATGTTTTAGCTCGGTCTGGAAGAACTGAAGTTATATAAGAAAGCATAGAATTAATTTGTTGCAATTGTGTCTTATCAATAACTTTATACTTATATAGACCTTCGGCTGTTACTGATCCCATAGCTTGTAATCTGTCGTCCTTTCCTAAAGTCATTAGTAATTCTAATCCCTTGGAAGCCTACCCTTCAGAACTAAACATTCCACTTCGTGTATATTCAGACGAACCAAGAGTCTAAGTAACTTTACTTAATAATTCCTAGAAAGATTCAAATCCCATACTATTAGTAATAATATTAAATACTTCTGGATTATAAGCAAGTTCTGGACTATATGCTCTAAGATTCGCCAGATTAGAAACAGTTAGTGGGGCATACTGATCTTTGTTCTCAAAGTAGTTAGACAGACTTACAGTAGTAATTTTTCCATCAGCATTCTGTACTACTAACTTTCCATCCATTGAGATTGCTGGCTCTGCCATTGAACCATTTTTATTTGCCTACTCTACAGCTTTATCATAAGCTGCCTTGTTCTATGAGGCAACTTTAACCTGATATAAATTAGAAAGGTATGTTGTTGCTAAGTCTCCGGGATCAACTCCTGTAAGGGCACTTAGCCTAAATGTATTCATTAAATTACCTACTATCGCGTTCATCTCGTTAGGTAAACCATCAATGTCTTTTAACATATCAAAGAAGTCTTTCTCTGTTAATTTACCCTTCTCACTAGACTATGAGTTCCCACTAGACCTCTATTGAGAAGAAGTCTAGTTGGGAGCCTGAATCTAAACCGGAACATATGTTGTAAAGAAGGCATCTAAATTCCCTCCTTTCTAATGTTTAGGTGTAACTTTCATTTTTTATTACTTTATTTATCATTGTCATAATACTAGGTCTTAACCTTCCTCCATTCTTAGAATACAATATACTCTCATATGTCGGAATATTGTCTTTATCATAAATCCCAGCATAAGGATCCCTATAATACCTTCCCAGACCTATATTATATGTATCATATTGATACCTTCTTCTAAGGTCTTGAACTGTTCGAATATATTCTGGATCATTCAACATTGTTTCCTAAGTAGCATTTGGATGTCTACGTTTATAATCCTCATTAAATCGTTGTAGGAACTCCTAGTACCTTGTCTATGCAGCCTGCATTGAAGCATTTTGTCTTATAGCTCGTCTTTCTGCCAAACTGGTTCTAAGCCTTCTTTCTACGCCTTGTAGGAAGTTATCAACAGATTGCCAATTATGTCTAAGTCTAGTAGCTTCCAATTGAGCTTTTTCTCTATTAGTTTGATTGATAGAGGCTCTATTAAAGTTAGATACTTCGGAACGTCTAGCCATATTATCCTCTTGTCTAGCAAGAGCAGCTTCCTACGTTCTCTTTATTTCTTTATCATCAGCTAGGAATCCCTAATATTCTAAGTCTCGAGCTTGTCTGTCAGCTTCTAGCTATCCTGCTAACTGTAAGGAGGCGTCAGAAGTAAATGGTCTAGAAGCCTGTCTTCTAAGATCTGCTGCTTGTCTATTTCTAAAAGACATTTCTCCAAATGCGCCAGTTATAGGAGAATATCTCTCATAAGTATCCTTTAGTACTGGCCTAAGTGACCTATCTAAAGTTCTTGCAACTCTATTGTTTGTTCTTAAAGAAGCAAAAAGGCGTCCAGCTCCAATTAAATCTGGAGTTATTCCTAGCATGAAGTCTCCAAACTCACTAGTCTTAGGCTAAGTTCCAATTGGATATACACGGCTACCAGTATTTCTCTAATCATCAGGAACAACTTGATCTGGCTTCAGTCCAGTCAATTCATAATCGTTCCAATAGATAGTATTATCATCATTCCACTAAGAACGAACTGGATTAGCAGATACTTCATACTTAGAAATCTCATTTGGGTCTACCCAATGTTCAACTCCATTCTAGTCCTTATAGAAGTATCTATTTCCTTGATTCAGGAATACGTTATGTCTAGAACCTAGAATCTAATCATTACGAACATAGTTCACATAATCAGCAAGATTATTAAATTGGCGTTTAGTTCTACCATAAGTATCATTAGTTGTTGGAGCCCATGTAGTTCTAAGATTACCGCTTTCATCAAAGAATGTAGCCTTGGAACCCTTTGGGAGCTAGGCATCAACAGCTTTAGCCCAAGCTAATCCGACATCCGTGAAAGTCCCATCTGGATTCAATAAAGCATTTCCGAAGTTTTTGTAATATTGAGTATTCTCGATACTCTAAGTATAAGCTCTAGTATTTCCAGCAGTAGGTTTGTATCTACCAACTCCAAGTCCTGCTATATCCGATACCCAAGGATTCCACTTGTCATCAGACATATCAGCATCTACAAGTCTCGATGTGTCATAAGAATACTGATACTTTGCTGGATCATAGTCACCAGCGGCAGACAGTCCAGAATACCAAAGTTGAGTTCCGCCCTGAGCTTTTATGATTCCACCGTTCTTCTTATACTGAGCAGTTGTGAAATACTTACCCGTCCAAGGTTCTGATGTGTCTCCAGAATACCATTTATATAACTAGTCCTACCAGTATGGAATATCTCTTATACTCCTTTTATATATCGTTTTTGTATTATCATCATAATAATATCCTGAGTTGGTATCTCTACTTAACAACTCTGGTATATAGTATATATTTGACTTCTCCTTATCCTATATGAGTTTACCTTCAGCCGCCATCCTCTATAGGATAGTAAGGGCTAGCCACTAACTAGAGACAGGAACTCCATTAGCTTTAGAAAAGATTTTCTCAGAACCAAAGTCCCTATTTGGATTATTTATAGCCGTTACTAAATAATTGGCTAATGTCTAATCATCCATCCCCTTAATAGCCGAAATAAGTTGATTCTGTGTCCATTCCCCATATTTTGAAGTAGTATTCTATAATGAGAAAGATGAAGAATCATTAGACATTCTTTTCCAATTCTAGTCAAGGTATTCATTAAATCCAGATTGGGTCAGTCCTCCCTAATCTGCTTCTCCTTGTTGTGTGGTTTGCTTAGGACCTGTTCTAAATAATGATTCCCAAGGTATTCCTGGAAAAGCTCTACTCAAGGACAAATAATCCCCAGGATCCACTCCATTCTCTTTTAACTTAGCAGAGGCTTCCTAAGCTAGTCTTATAAAGTTCTGTTTATCTTCATTTGTATAACCAGTATATCTATTGAATAACTGATCATTTACTTTAGTGTCAATCCAATCTGTTATCATCTTTGCTCTAACAGCAGTACCTCTAGTGTTAGTTTCAGGGTCTAGCTGATCCTAATCTACAAAGTAGTCTATATTTGGCTAATTAGAATTAAAGATGTCCTTAACTAAAGCCTGGGATAAAGCCATATTGCTCCAGTTCTTTTTGCTAGTATCTTGTGGAGCTACATATTTCTGAGATTTACTCATATTGTTGTATATGTAATTGGCTGCCCATCCATACACATCCTTATCCTTATCCTCTGCATTACTATATCTTCCAAGTGAGTCATTGTAGCGTCCATTCCCAAAAGTGATTGTTCCATCCTTCACTCCTGCCATCAGGTTAGCTACCGCTTCTCTTATTTCTGACTCATACTTTTTGCCTCTTTTAAGAGTAGAAATGTAGTTGTTTAAACCAGAGTCTACTCTCCTAGACAAATCGTTAAAGTCATACTAGTCATCGTAGAAGCTATATAGTGTTGGAGTTTTATCTCCTTCTTCCATTTTTCTTGTCTGAATCATATGGTATAAACTAAAAAATGGGAACATATATTTGAATATATGCCCCCATCTGAGTTAAAGGTAAATTATTTCTTAATTCTACGAACCAAAGTTCCACCCTTACGGAAAACTGGTTCTCCCTGTGGCTCTTCAGGAGCTCCTCCTTGCATTTGCTGAACAATCTCCAGGAATGCCTGACATACCTGCATTGCCATTTGACAATCTTGAGCTTGTATTGCTTGAGCTGACATCTGAGCGAGCATCATAATAGGATCTTGTTCTCCTCCTCGATCTGGAGCAGGTTCTCCGGTAGGAGCTCCCCCACCTACAGTGGGATCTTCAGCAGGAGCACCAGCTGGCATAGCTCCACCCACTTGAAATTTACGTGTTTCTTGATTTTTTGGTGTAATTTTCATAATTTTTATTGTTTAAATTTAAACTAGTTATGATAACAAATTTACATAATTAATTTATTTATTCCAAACGAAAACGAGCTAGGATACAATTATGTAATACATATTAGATATATCTTATTAATCTTCGTCAGAGGACTTTGGAGATTCGACATACTCTGGAGGTCTTTCATCCTAGCCCTTTATACACTTAAACATATACCTTCCTAGAGCCTTGTAGTCTTTATCATCTTTAGACATATTTGCTTTCTTGGCTTTTCTTATTAAGACTACAGTGTTCTTTCTACTAAAGATACGCTCTCCTCCCCATAAATCCATCTATGTTGATCCATCCTATGCAAGAACCTTCATTACGGGAGCATCATCCTCATCCTCTTCTTCAAAGTCAAGTTCGTCTCCTTCCTAAATTCCAGAACCACTATTAACTTCCAGCACATATGCAACATTTTGGACAGTCATTTGAGTTTCAGTATTTGGAACTCCTTCTCCTACATATACTACTTCTTCGTCATCATTTATGAATACTATGTCTAACGGTATAAGAGTATCCTTCATCCACATGGATACATCCTCTGGAGGATCAAAGTAGAACAACATTCCTTCGTCTTCAGGAAGCTCCGTTACACCTTGAAGTCCTTTTTCTTTCTCTTCCTCAGTGCGAGCTTCCTGAACCTTATATTTCTTATTTCCTATCTCTATTGTTATCATTTCTGCATAAATGGATTGTTCTTAATAATACTAACTTCCTCTACGGGTTGTTGTGGAGTTTGGCTTGCTGTTCCTGCTCTAAGAGTATCTCCGGTACTTTGTACTGGATTTGAAAGAGAACGTCTTAGAGAATCTATAGTTATTTGGTTCTGTCTAGCCCTACCAAGTTTTCCAAGTTCCATTATTTGTCTACTCTGTTCCTCTAGTAGAGAATCAGCTACTGTTGGCTCAGGCTATGACCACCTATAAATCCCATAACCTATTGCTCCGGGTACTCCAACTCCTCCTACTCCATAAGCACCTCCTGTTAGGACTTTTCCGTAGAAGTTCCCTAGATTTCTACCTACTCTCTTAGCTCCCCCCTTAAATCCGCCTTTCTTCTTTGGATCTTGTTTGGGTTTCTTAGCTCCCCCCTTAAATCCGCCTTTCTTCTTTGGATCTTGTTTGGGTTTCTTATCTTCTGGCTTGTTACCTTGGGGAGCTGAACTTGGAACAGTACCAGTACTATATCGTGGGGCTGTAGCGGTTCCAGTAGAATCACGTGCAGCCTCAGATGCCATACTAACAGATCTAGTACGAGTTAGCGCAGGGTTTATATACATTTCCCCTATAGGTCTTGATTGAGATTGACTCCCTACTCTAGTTCTGCTTACAACGATCGGTCTACTAACCCTAGTAGCATCAGGAGCATATGTCATAGCCTATCTTTCCTGTGGAGTGATATTTACCTAATGATGCTGACCAGTAATGGTTTCATACAGTCCGTATGCAGGTCCAGCTAATGTTAAAGCTACTGGAGCTGCCATAGCCGCAGCTGATGCTGGAATAAATGGAAGAGATATAGAGGGGAGTGACATAGAGCCAAGTCCCTCTAGCAACTGAGCAATCCCATAACCAGCAACAGGAAGAGCCATTACTCCCACATTAGCCTAACTTGTTTTGCCTCTTTTAGCTGAAGTCACTTTTCTATATTGTTTTTCCTACCAAGGTCCCCAAGAACCATCTACTTTAATATTATATCCAGCTGTTCTTAGAACTTGCTGCTTTTTCTTGTTTTCTGCTGCCTCAGCTTGTGATATTTTTCTTATAGGCATAATTATAGCAATTTATTTGTATTATCCTATGTATTATAAAGTATCTCTTCAACTAGTAACTTTCCTGCTTCTAGAGCACATTCATCCTTCTCTCTCTGGGAAGTCTCTTCGTCGTAATATTTTTCTTCTAGTTTTTCAAGCTTCTTAGTTACTTCTAGTCTAAATATTATCTCCTCCCTTTCTATCTCAGCCTATTGTTCCACTTCACCACCTTCCTTGTTGGATACTACTGGAATACCTTTTGGAGTAATTCCTTCCATATCCATGTTATGCTTATGAGCGTGAAGAGCACCTTCAGGAATTATATTAATAGAACCTCCTTGCTGAAACTTGCCAAAGAATTGAGGCCATCCAGATTTATAGGCAGTCCCATATTCAGGATCTTCCGCAAAGAATAATTTAGCTTCTTCTGGAGTCATTATAAGATAGTTCTTGTTCTCCATAGCTCTATTGTAAGCATCAGAACTATTAAAGAATTTCAACTCTTTGTCAACCTCTTGTATTCTTGGATATATGATAGCATTCCCGTTATCATCAGTACTCCATTCCATATAATGACTACCCCTAGCCTACTTGCCCTCGTCATCCACAAAATCTATCCCTCTAGGAGGTTCAGACATTCTCTAGATGAATCTAGGATTTTCTTTCTTAGCATACTCTATAAGTTCCTATAAAGTTCTAGATTTCTTATTTATCTATCCTCCATCTTGAAATTCTGGAACCACTAATAAAATCTCGGTTGGTGTTATCTATCCACCTCCTTTCAACTTCCTAGATTCATGTAAGACCTTCTTAGCTTTAGCTATTAAGTCTAATGACATTCCAGATTTTCCAACTCTAACATCAGCCTAGTTATAGCCTCCTTGTAAATAATATTTTCTTCTATTTCCGTTAATAGCTGCCATAGAATCACGTATAGCAAATCTGTCAGTAGCTTCATCAGCCACCCACGACATTACTCCCTACTATCTCTTAGCTTCCTCTATTTCTTCATTTGCTCTATTTCTTGCCTTACTACTAAATAGCCCATACTTCTTACCACTCTTAGTAAGCGCATCATTAACAGTCTAATTAGTGCCCGTATACGAAGATCCGACAGTCTCAAATACCTACTCGTCTTTAGTAATAGTATTAGTCTTACTGCCTCCAAATCCATTAATTAGTCCAAATGGTGTTAAACTTAAAAACGAGCTTCCTAAAATAGCATCAGTAGTAGTCATACCATCTGTACCACCTCCTAAAGCATTAACTCCTTTACCGAGAAAAGATCCGGCTTTCATTATACCTCCAGCTAAAGTTCCCCATCCTGGAATAGCCATGAGGGTATTAGCTATATTATCATAGGTACTGTCTAATGTCTAAGTAAGATCACCTTTAGTTCCAGAGTATTCATCCTTCTCAGGCATAAAAGAACCTAGCATATCAGCTGCAGCACCAACTGTCTGCCATCCTCCTATTTTGGAAAAGAAACTAGGTTTATTAGGAGTTTGACTTCCATCAGTAGGAAAGATTGAAGAGAACTAGTCAGCCTTCCGATTCATATCACTAACAACTTCATCTGCCATTTGTTTACCTTGGAAAGCTATGGCAGGATTGCTAGAGCCAGAAGTCATTAATCCAACTTTAAACTTCATTTGATTAAGTATTGGCTAAGTTTCTTCAGCGAACTATTTAGCATAGTCTGGCATAGGAGAAGTAGTACTCTTTAGGTTTCCGAGATCTATCTAAAAAGCATTACCATAATTAGGGTCTTGCTATGGAGATAGATTCGGAAACAGAGTAGATAAAGGATTACTTGATAAATTAAATGCTCCCATATCACGAATAACTAACAGAATATAACGTTCTGATAGCTGTTATTATTGCTAATTTATTTCCAGTGTATCTTATTCTAATCTTTATCCATTTATCTTTTAATTTTACTTCTTCATTTTTAGTTTCTAAGTTACCCCAAGATACTATTGCTCTATCTAATGAGTTTTCTGGGATATCACTTTTTGTGGGATTATCCCAATCATAAAAAATCTCTCCTTTTTCTAATACCTAGTCTGGTATTGGTGACTGTCCTAGTTCAATAGGAATCTTATTAGATAACTCTCTACTTCTTTCTATCTCATCAGGTTTATCAGGTTTATATTCTGTAATAAGATCCTAATATATGTCAGTCCAATTTTTTTCATTCTTATATACAATATTAATTGGATTAATCTGTACTAACCATTGATCCTCATTGTATTGCATATTGCCTCTAAGTCTGCCCTTAGTCTGCATATCCACAGCTCTAGCATGATTCCAAATTCTATACTCATCAAGAGTTTTGTAGTGAACTATTTCTCCTCCTGCTAAGGCAGAGAAATCTTTAGTTGGAACATCATCCTTTAAGTGGTATGAGTCTTCTATTTCATTTATAGTATCCTGTCTAGAATAGTACAAAGGCATTAGAGTAGATCTATCGTAGAATCCTGGAATTTCATTTCCATCAGAATCTAGTAGAGGTCTATGTTCAGAATCCAAGTCGCTATACTCATGATCATAGGTAACATCACATCCATTATATTGATATAGCTCTTTTGTGGCCTCCTATCTAATGTACATATTCTTCTTATCTTTAGCAAAATTATAACAATCTCCGACTATTTCATAATGAAATGACTCAGGTTCTGCATTATTACTTATTATCTGGAGATTATCAAAGATTTTATGTGCTGAAGGATTATCTGCAACCACAAACTCAAACTCAAATGGATGTTGTTTTCCATACCAGTAGGTAGGATAGATCTTATCAGCTATATCAATGATTCCTGCTTGTCCATGCTTCCAAAAATCTGTAGTCAGGAACTACATATTGTACTATGGAATTACAGCTACTACTGACTCATAATATCCAGCATTGACCTCGGTTCCGTTCTTGAAACCAGAAGTATATGCTTCAGCTAAAGATGGGGTTTCTCCATTATAGGTAACTAAGATATTAGCCCTAATGTTTAACAAAGTAACAACCTTATCCCCATTCAGTCTTCTGTCCTTATCTATAGTAGAGAGATTTATTCTTCTTCCCCTATCATCTTTATATATTGGGTAGTTAGAATTTATTACACAATTATTCAACCAAGGATAGAAATTTAAGGTTACCTCAAGAGTAGTTTTTTTCTTTACACATCTATGTGTATTAGGATCGTAATCCGTATACTTAGAACGCTTGTCATCCTCGTAAATCCTGTACAATCCGTTTGATAATTTCTCCCATTTCCCTTCTTTAGCTATTATAGTTTCTAAGGTAGAGATTTCTTGGTTATTTCCTCGAACATATAATTCAGAACATAAATTAGATGCATCAGTTGCGAGATATAAGTTGGAATCGTATAACTTGTCTACACCATTTTTAACCTAATCTAAAGTTAAGATCTCACCAGTATATACTTTTGTATCATTCTGGATAGTATATACTTCGTACTTGATTTGAAAGTTTTCGTAGTTTTTATAGTTATCTCGTTCTAATGTATAATATATTGTTGTTTTGATTCCTTCTCCTTCCGGTAGAGTTCTGTTAGCAAGGCTAAGTTCTCCTATTCGATAACCACTCTTTGCATCATCAGGAATAACATTATTTGACAATACTACTCCGTCAGAGAAGTCGTTATCACTATGACTTACTCCAAGTTTAGTTATCCATTTAGAAGTATTTCTATCAAAACTGAAGTATTGATTGTATATATTCTCTGAATAACTTGGAACCCAGCTATAGAAGGTTATCCATTTTTGTTGCAATTCATTGAAACAGAGATTCCAAACTTTCTCTTCAAATCCATATAGATTATCATAGAAAGTAAACATAATATCTTGCTTGTATCTATTATAGTGAGTTTTTACATTTCTAACTCCTATTATTGGTTCTAATTCTCTTTCTCCAAGAGATATATTTTGATTTAAGAACTCTTGAACTTTAAAGTCTGAAATACATTCAAATGATTCTCCATTTGTTCTCCAAATCTTTTTACCAATAGTATCAACTCCATATACACCCATTGGTGTTTTTATAACAGAATCTTTCCATTGACTTCCAAAGGTATCAGAAATAATCTTTGGATTCTCAGGAAGAACATTAGAAGTATTGATATACACATTACCTCCAGCACCTTCTCCAGCAACAGCTCTTTCATTTACAGGAATTAGAGCTACTCCATGCTCAAATACACAGATTAGATTTCCTCTGAACTCAACTAGTTTTGTTATCTAACCATAAGTCTTAGGATAGTCTCTATAATGAGTACTTCTAAATACTCTAAAACCATTCTTAAATGCATCATTTACGTGAATATCTGAGTAAGCTATTCTGTTAGTAAAGTCATTCTTGATTGCTGGAACATCTGGAACTTCATAATTATATCTTTCTGATAAAGACTTTCCAAATCCCTTATTATAACATAGAGCTTCTGGAGTCTTATATGATCCATCCACAGACATACCATAGTAAGGATAGAATCCTCTTGCGTGACCTGTAAGAGCCATCTCGTCGGCATTAGAATCATCCAAGGATCTTATATTAAGATTATAAGAAGATACCACTTGGAAGGTAATCCACATTCCAATCTTGATAGCATTAACATCTCCGAGATTAATATTCTCGAAGTTTTCGGTTTTTACTACTCCATCAGATACCTCATAGTTATCTTTCCAACAGTTTTCGTCCACAATTCTATGATTGATAGGAGCAGATGGATCTTGAAAGTTTCTGTTGAATCTATGAGTAAATGTGCAGATATAAGTATCTCCTCTGTATAGTATCTAATCTTCAGACGGAGCCTGTGTAATATCGTATCTCTCAGATATGGCATAGTATGGAGATTTATCATTTATTCTTATCTTAAACAACTCCTATTTATTCATAGAAGAGTAATCCGGAATGTAAATATTTACTAGAGTTCCGGGATATTTATATCCATCAAACCCTAAGTACGGTCCGTAAGAGCCTCTTAGAAGATTATTAGCATCAGACGATTTTAACTCTTGACTAATATACTCATATCTAAATGCTTCCTCAGCCTCGCCTGCTCTTGCAGAAAATAATTTGTTTCCAACCTCAACTAGTTTTACATTATCTTCTACACCAATTACTCTAATATGTGAGCAGGGTCTGCTATCATAATTTAAATAACTATAGTTGTTAATGTATAAGTGTCTATTTTCCCCCTAGTCCTACGACAATGGAATACTGCTAGTAACCTGTTCAATTACATATTCATCCCCACAAAATAGCGTATTAAGATATGGACTATTTACATCATATTCTGGACAAATAGCTCCATACTTATTTACGTTGGAAGTCTTTACGCAGTATAATCTGTCCTCCAGTGTGTGTGTTAGAACTTTAGAATCAGTCAAGAATCTTTCTGTTATGTAAAATGTGTCCTCACTAATTTTATTCTTGGAATCAGAATTTACATTAATAGTATTGTCAGTATATAATAGAGGTGTATTAGATTCTCCATCAACTCCTATAGTAAGGGCCTAACAGAGTCTCAGAGGAATCCTTTTCTATTTAACAAAGAAATATCCCTTTATGTCATACTTGCTGAACTCTTGAAACAATCTATCCTTATCATCAATTTCTATCCTTATTCCAATTACTTTATTTATTTCAGAATTCTCACTTGATTCAATTCGGACTACCCCATACACGTTTTCTAAAGATTCTGTTGAATCTACGTCCCTAGTTTCTCCTTCACTTTCAGAAGATTTATATATGATTCCAGTGTCCTCATTATAAGTAATGTAATTCCTAACTTCTTGTCCATCTACTGTATTGTAAATGTTAAAGTTATTATATGACTAGTCATAGTCATTAAAGAAGGCACCACGAATATTAAATACTGGTGATAATGTACCATTACTCATTAAATAAACAATTCCAAATCTGTATATTTCGTGATTCTAGTAACCAGTATATCCATATATAAACTTTGGATCAGAATAAGTATTACTTATCACATTATTGTAATCATGAGGAACAGGATTGTACTCTAATGATGTATCGGGTCTTGCCATGAATCTTAAGGACAAATCAGATAGCTCCTTGTAGTCAATTACCTAGTCCTAGATATTCCCAAAGAATAACATATTTTGACATTGTTCCTAGGTCTGTACATTTTCAGCTATTTGGTACTTTACATTAATTTCCTCGACTGATATTTCCGTAGTATCTTCGTTACCAGTTATGTATATCTGGCATACCAGGGAATTGTTAACCAAGAACTTTTGATTTATCTTGTGTGCAGTTACAACAGAGTTTTCATTTATATCAGCGGTACTTCTTGTGTAATACACATTTACATACTGATATGCTGGATCAACATTACTTAGTATGAACTTCACAGACTTAAAAGAATTTTCGTCTCTAAACCCAGTATGAACACTACTCAGATTAGTTCCCTTAAATATTGACACCATTCCAGATTCTGCTACAAAATCTGTTTCATTTCCATCAGCATCAACATATCTAAAGTAAAAATGATAATTACCTATAGGAAGATTACCGTTCTAGTATACATTTATAAACTCAAGCTCTGGGATTCCTACATACGTTTTATATAATGATGTATCAGACTAAAACTGTGAGCCCTAGTCATAAATATTTGTATCATTATCTCCCTTTCTATCTACTATCTAATATAGACCTCTTCCTAGAGGACTAAATCTAGAATTAATAAGTCTCGGTTGATTTTTTCCGTCATTTATGATTAAGTTAACAGAACCATCATAAGAATACTATGGAAGAACGTCTACAGGATGATTTACGTCAAACGTTAATTCATCTGTGTCAAAATCCACCAGCTAATTAACATCATAGAATATTGGATCATCCTCGTAATCATGGATTCCATTTTCTAATGTTGGGTACCTAAAAGAATCCCAAGTTTTAATAGATTCGTCTGTTGGAATTTTAGTATTTCCTGTAGGGTCGAGCTCTAACTCTAGTTCTTCCTTTGTAAAAAACTTATTCCTGAAATAATACTTTGGGCTGTCTATTCTATAATTTCTAAATGGATTGTACTCCCACGCCAGATTACCTTTAGTGGGAAGTACTTTAGACATTAAACCAAGGCTTATAGGCTGTTTTAAAGGCTCTTTAAAATTCATATTAACCCCATCCTCTATAAGTTTCCATTATGCATACATTCTGGTATCCATCTATAGTACCAGTATCTTTCTCTCCATCTCTCTTGAAACTAAATTCTGAACTCTTAGGATCTTTAAGGACTAAAAGGCCGTCTTGATCTATTATGAAATATCTAGTAAGATTAATTTCTTTACTATTTAGATTAGAAGTCTATATACTAGGAACTATACCGTAATCACTAGTTCCAGTTACCTTTGAATAACTTATTTTCTTTGGAATAAATTTAGTTGCACTAGCAATTCTATATGTTGTTTGAGATCCATCTGTAGAATCGTTTCTCATGTAGAGAGACGTATTATTGGCAGCCATGCTAGTATCTGCAAGAATAGTTATTCCATCATAATCCAATATAGCAGTTCCTAAGGTTACGTTCATCTTGTCTAGCATCTCATTACGAAGCTATATTCCAGAACTACTATCAGTATTACTAATACTAAATTGGAAAGTGTCGTCAACTGCCTACATAGTCCAACTAATATTACTTTGCAAAGTAGGATAATCATCCACTCCCCCTTCTAGAGTTCCTAGAGCAATAAGTTCAGAAACTACCGACTTTAGATTAATTCTTCCGTTGTCCAAAATTAACTGAACATCGCAATTATTCAAAGCATCTGTAGATTTTATATCCAGAGAAGCTACTAAACTGTATGAACAGTCATCCATCCAGTAAATATACTGTGGAACTATACAACTTTGTTCAACCTAGTCCTAATCATATCTATATATATTATTAAGATACTAAGCGAAATCATTATAAAGCACAGAAAATGTGGAAGATGTTCGCATAGTAGCTGTATTAGAGCTTCCATTTCCAACCTTTGAACAGTTAATAGGATAGAAATAAGTATCTCCGTTATTAGATTTCAATGCCAGCTAGACTCTATTAGTATCAGAGTGTATGTCCGTTGGCCAAGAATATCTACTTGATCCTCTCCAAGCATTCCAATATGAAATACAATCATGGTCATCTCCAGACCACCTATGAACAAAGAACATAGCTGTTCCATTCCATCCACTAGTAGCCTCAGCGTTGGCAATGTCTATGTCAGTCGTCCAGTGGAAATTTAGATTGTTGGCTTTTTCTACTTCGATCTAGTTCTCAGAGTTACCAGATGAAGTCCAACCTCCAATCCAAGCAATACCATCATTGCCTCCTTCCTCCTAGAATCCAAATAATCCTAAAGTCATAGGTAACCATCTCTAAGTACTATCATCCCATTCTAGATTATAGCTAGAGAAACTTTCCCTATTATACGCTAGAGGTATGAATCTACCCTTGTACGATAGTACTGAAGATATTTTCGTACAATATGCCTTAACCATCTAAAGGGCTTTATACGTCATATTGAAACTATAAACATTATCATTAAAAGATTGTATATTGAAAGTTCCCTTCTCACATATATTTGTTGGAATAGCTAGTAACTAATCACTTACATCTTGTCCAGAAGTTGTTGGAATTTTGTAAGCTTCTAGACCTCCCTATTCCACTATTAAACTATCTGACGCTAGATATGTGTCCTGATTAGAATCCTCTCTATCAGTATACATTATACTAGCAGTGGATGTGCAATCAAAGCTATCTGATAATAGATTAATATCAAAAGAATCCTATGTAGACTGTAGGTAAAATGTATCATAGTCCTCTAGCAATCCAATCAGAAGTTCTCCGCTAACAGAGAAATCTCTTTGCGTCTATATAGCACTTAATGACGTTTTTGTTCTTCTAGCTTCAGTTTTCTGTTCATCAGTCAGATTTTCTGTTACTTTCTATATGATACCATACACACTAGTTTCAGTGTCTGTCGATTCTGATTTATAATCCACATTAAAACTAGGACCTAAATCAAGGGTTAAATCCTTAAAGTCGTCAGTATCAGTATAATGTTCATTGAACACGGTATTTGTGTATATCCATCTGTAAAATTCTCTGATATCCTACTGATCTGGAGTGTCCTCTGATACGTAAGCTACTTTTACCTTAACTAAATATAAGTTGTTTGGTTTTAACTGACCAGATAATCTGTAATAATCTTCATTTATTGGAAGTATATCATAGAATACTCCAAAATAGGATGCCTTCTTATTAATTGTATAAGTAACAGACTCAGTAGTATTTGGACTTGTAAATCTTACAAGTTCCATTTCGACATTATCAACATAATGCCCTTCTTCCTCATATATTTCTAAACCCCAAGTTAAATTACATTTCTCAGACTCATTGTAATACCTCCACTAACTTATTTCTATGTATCCAGTTCCAAGCTTGTCTAAGTCAATCTAACCAGAAACTGTAAGATAAGATAGTGGACCCCAGTTCATACATGGAGTTAGCTAATATCTTATAATATACTACTCGTTTCTTGCGCCTAAATTGAAATACCCAGAGTCTGCTATCTCTTGTATTTTGGAGGCTACTGTTCCTCTGAGAAAATCGTCCATTCTGATTTCATAGCTAGTATTGCTAGTGGCAATCTAACTACTAATAGTTGCATCATCTATTATAAAATCAAATGTATTAGTAACTTGCTAGCTCTCTCCTTTATATAATGAAACTTCACATATGACACCGTATGGAATGAATGGATAATCTCCAGAAAAATTAAATGTAACGCTGGGAGTATAAGTTTTGTTTGTCCCAGAGGTATCAAAAGTATTATGTATCTAAATATCAAAATCGTTAAACTGTACCAATTCAGCAATTAAAACTAATGATCCAGAGATTTTGCTACTAAAGATATTATAGGGTTGCGATACAAGACTCCTGTACTCATCCAAATCTGGACTAGATCCTTCATCTCCTCCTTCATACTAAAATATGTGATATGTTCCTTTATTTTCTATTTTGTATTGCTTTAAATTTGAAAACTTTACTAATTTTCCAGTATCGGTTATAGTTCCTATATCTAGTTTGATAGTATATGATTTTGCAGTTCCCATACCATCTACTGTATACATATCCTAATTGTAAAGGTTTTCAAAATTATCTGAAATAGTATCTCCATAGACTATAAATTTATCCCCAGGATTAAATATTAAGTCATCATTTAAAGCCTTTTTTAAATAGTATACTAAGGCTCCAGTTGATGTCCCAGACCATTTAAAGTCACTATTTTGTAATATTTGATTAAGATCACTGATCTCATCGGAAGAAATATTTCTCTCAGGAGACGGAAATGATCCAATCTAACACCGATTATTCAATGGATTATATGAAACAATATATATTATACCTCCTAATTGAGTAGTGCCTAATGGCACATAGCCCTCTGGGAGATAAGCAGTCTCTACCCTACCATTTCCCATATCATTCTGTAACGCATTTTCATTTCCATTCATTGTTATAAGTGTTGCATTTAACGCATTACATAAGACATTATTGGGAGTAACTATGGGGTTAATATCCATTACTAATCCTTCCGTGAAAACATTAGTTGTTTCGGATTTCCTCATAAAAATTCATATTCATTATCGCAAACTAAAATATCTTTGAACTTTAACGGATTTCTAGTTAATATTAGTTCTGCCTTGTCGGTAATTAGGTGCTATACAAACTACTTAGTTTTCAATCTTGATATATAAGGGATTCTAAATATGTATCTCTTGTAATGTTCATTAATTTTGCATTCATCTAGAATTTGATATAAGAATGTAGTTCCGAAATCAAAATATTTCCTAGGTCTTCCTCTCTAATTCTTCTATTCCATATAACGCTGATACTAAGAATCAGACAAAGCAAAATAATAATATCCATTCCATTCTATTTTCTTTCTTTTATATAGTACTCGAAGTTTTACGGTAAGTTTTCTTATATAATAATAGAAATGTTGGATAGAATCCTTCTTTAAATTTCCAATATAGCACCAAAAGTTCTTCCCAGAAATAACTGTATCTCCGCCATAGCTATTATGTAAATATAGAGATTTCCATGAGAAGTTCAAAATTCTGTCAACATCCTGCTTAGGAACACTAGGAAATAGCTCATATACCTACTAACAGTAGTCTTTGATAGTAGTATCATTCTTACTATCTCCATATGACATTCCATTATTAGTATTCTGAACAATCCTATCTCTAAGTTCCTTATTTAGATAGATAGACTTTACCCTAGGAGTACGCTTTCCTAACATAAAAAAACTAAGCTCATATCCTGAGAACATCGATCTTAGAATGTCCACATCTCTCCACTTCCCTGCCTTACGAAGATTCTTGAACTCATCGCCCTATACTCTCCTCATGTGTATATTACACCTCTTCCCTCCAGTTAAAGGAAGCCAGAAAGTAACATTATTATTTACAACATCATTAATAACTAACTTGACACTTTCCCTAAAGATTCTCTTAACAAGAATATCTCTATGATTATCTCCTGTAATAGCCTTGCACTATTTACAAGTTATAGTGAGTTTCTTATAGGGAAAGTTGTCAAATAAGTTATCCATAGAAAATGCACATCCCAAAGCGTATCTTTTCATTATCTATATAATTTCAGAGATTTACCATGATTCTTTCTGTTCCAGCTAGTCTTAGCATCCAATACTTGATCCCATTCATTCTGAGACATATAGTAGTCATTTCTAGCCTAATCAGCCTAAGTAAGCCATTTTATTCTAAGGTCTTCAGCCAATCTAATGCTATTTGGATTATTAGTTAGTATTCCCTCCTTATATTTCACAACATGGGCTAGGTAGGTAGCTAGAGCTCTAGCTTCAGAATCAGTAATCTAAGGTAGACCAGAATCATCAACAAGAACTCCCTTATATAGTATATTTATCTTTCCATGAGGTCTATCAAAGTAGAGCATATTTCCAACTCTTTCATATTTTACAAATTTCCCCTTAGCATATAGAGGGTCTCTGAAAGCCTTTCTATTCTCTATATAAGCCTCAACAAAGGCTGTATAAATATCTCCATTGGGAGTATCATTAGTAGAATAATTCCATTCTTCGAAATCTGTTGTTACAGCCTCTATAATATCACAGTTACATGGGAGTTCTAATCCCTTATCGCACTCATCTACACAGACACTATACCTGTATAATCTGGTCCGTTTATTTCCAATCAGATTCCACCCAGTAAGTAAGATTTCCTCACCAAGATCTTCTCGTAAGGTAATTCCATATAACATTTCTGCTAGTGTTAAAGCATAATGGAAATCATTAAATGTATTCATAATTATCCGAGTATTATAGTAGTTTCATTAAAGCTAAGTGGTCCTGCTTTAAGCAGATCACTCAGCTTATGTCTATCAAATCCAAGATCTTTTGCTGCAGCAGTAATAGATTTCCAAGTATTTATCACACTATCGTCCTATATCTAATAAACCCTGAGATTCTTAGTATTATTGATTACTGGGTTCTTCTCATTATCTGCGACTACATCACCCGCAAACCTGAATATAAATTCTCTACAATGCTTAGTAGCTCTATTACAGCACTTGCTAATTAATGAGGGTTGTATACCTAATACTCTTCCAGCTTCACTAGCACTTTTCCAATCCTTTATAAATTCCCCATCTAAAGAGTACTAGATTACAGCTTTGCTGCTAGTTTCTGCCATCTTTTCTCTTACTTCCTTTGTGTATACATAATCATGATAAGATGATCCTCCCGGAATAGCATTATATCCAGAATTTATGGAATCATATAACTAAATATAATATTCCTCTTTCTCATTTAACTCCTACATTAAATAATCTTTATCATCTGTTTTTATACTGAACAAAATCTCATACTCAAAGTTATTCGGACCATATTTCTTTCTTGCGTTATCTATCTTTTGTCCTCCATACGATTTATTCATATTGAAGAATACCTATCTTCTACATTTTTCATTATAAGTCTATCCTATATATACTTTCCCAGATGGGGATGTATATTTATATATTATTCCATTATACATATTAACCAGCAGCGTAGGATTGATCATTAGGTGTATTAGCGGGAGCCAATGCACGATAATACTGTATCTTTTTCTGAGTTAATCTTCTCTTAATTTCATTGTTGATGAAAGACATATTATCATCCTGCATATCAACACAGCAAGAGTAATTTTCAAGTTGTCTTAAGTCTTTAAAAATAGCTGTTATTGACACATTACTCAATAATGGAGCATTAAAGACAAAGCAATCATACATTCCATTTTCATTTGGAGTAATATCTATCCAAACATACGGTCTATTTTTTCCTCTCTTTCTATACTTATGGTATCTAAAAGCAGTAGAGGACGTATACCATACAAATGGTAATTGTCTATCAGTAGATCCTATATAGTCTATGGATAAATCACCATAATCCCCAAGTACCTATGGAATCTCAAAATGAGCTATAGGAGGCTCCGAGCATTCATCCTAAAAATTACATTTACACCTTTCCATACTCTTGCAATCAATCGGTATACAGTTTATAGATAGATATAGATCTTTGACTGGCAGGATTCCACGTAATGAGTACTCTTTTAGTATCTATAGCCTTTCATCAACTATATCCTAGCATAACTATTCTGTAGACATACTAAGATTGGTATGGTAGCCACGTAATCCGGCTACTACATCATTTCTTATAGCAGATGCTAATTTTTCTATTTGATTATACATAACTATAAAAAAAAATGGCGAAGGCGATAAACACGCCCTCGCCTTGTTAGGTATCATATTACACTTCTGTAAACTTACCTTCAGTAACTTTTACACCAGTACCATCTACTGTAATTGTATCGTCACCTGCTTTTACAGCAATAGAATTGCCTGAAATTTCAATACCATTACCAGCTGACATAACATCTTGCTTAGCGGCTAGTGCAGAAGCATCAGCCTTTGCTTCTAGTGCTGTCTTATCAGCTTTGTTAGCCATCTGAGTCTTCAGTTGAGCAACATCTTGTTGTAAAGTATCAACATCTCCAGCAACTGTTCCAGGATCAGGAGTTCCTACCTTGTTAACAGTAATAACAGTTCCAACTTTAGCTAGAGCTGCCTCAAAGTCAGTAGCTAAATCTTGTTTTACGTAGAATACGTGAGTTGTTCTAGATTTCACTAAATCTCCTACAGCATTATCACCAAGAATACCTCTATTAACGCAGTAATAAATAGTATACTGATTGTACTTAGCTCCAACAATAGGAGTTTCATCCTGATTGAGAGCAAGCCATCTGTTACGAGCATAGGTAGGTAGACGCAGATTATGCAGCAAGAATGGATATGTACCAAATCCTTCTTTTCCTTGGAAGTATCCTTCAGCTGTTGCTGTAACTTCAGCATTAGAATCAGCTTCAGTTAAATCGTCAAGAGATCTTACTACATTATATTCTCCCATTCCATGATAAGCATCAGCATCAAATTTCTCGATATTAACGAATCTAAATCTTTGGTATTCGTCAGTTGCCTCAATAGTGATATAAGTTCCACTATTTGTAACATTCAGCATCTTCTTGTTATAAACCATAGCAGCATACTTGTTTATGGTCTTTACTAGCTTAGTAACAGTGTCAGCCGCACTATCTCCCCAAACAAAGTCTACACTGAATGGTTTTCCCTTCCACTGTAAATCATTAGCATACAATGAACTTTGAGATGCTTGAGATAGACCTACATAGATGTGCAGTCTAAATACATCTCCAGCTTTTCCATTTACCTGTGAAAAGTCTAAAGTTACTTTAGCATTCTCTGCATCATGTGCTTCAGCCTTGTAAATAGCAACAATATTAGTTGCAATGAACTTATTAACTCTCTTTACGTGAAGACTTGCAGGCTTGTCACCAGCAGCTTCTTGAGCAGACCATAGTGGTTTACCAGTTGTAAGATCTTTGTTCGAATTAATTACATTAGTTGTTGTAAATTGAAACATAATTTAAATTAAGTTTTTAACCTCTTTGTTGTGGTTGAGGTTGTGGTTGAGGTGTCTATTGCTGAGCTGGGTTTGCAATAGACTGTGTAACTACAGTATTTGTCTATAATCTTGGATCAGCAGTATTTTCCATCACCAACATTGTCAGCTCATTTATAATCTCCTAACATACATAATCTGGAAACTCCATGATCTGAGATGTGTCTTCTGTAAGGTCTACTTGTTCCTGAGTAAGTCTTATAGTTTGTGGTGCTTTAATATAGTCAATTACTACAGATTGTAACTCAAAAACGGAATTATCCTTTCCATATCTAATCTCACAGCGTACTGAGGAAGGATTTCCATATCTAACTCCAGCTTCCTTTTCTACTACTGACTTATTTGTAATTTTTTGTAAGTTAATAGTTCTTGGAAGGTTAGAACTAGGCCCTGTAGATAATGCTGGAGCCTCTCCAGGCTAAACATCATAATCCTTACCTGCATCAGTTCCAATTGTTTTTGTATCCAGTGCTGCGGTAGTATCAGCTACAGGATTTGTAGGAAGTTGAACAGATGTATTTACATTGTGTATGTAGTAGTACGGTCTTTCTGGTAATGGTCTATTATAGTAATCATTTACCACCACAGACCAGGAGTCAGCTGTTAATCTTTTTGCAGCAAATTGAACATAGTCTCCTGCATTATAACATTTAAATCTTTTGTTAAGTTTATATACACATATGCAGTTTAGCATATGCAGATAGTCAAGAGGAAGATATACTTCATACGTTGCTCCAAATAAAGATGCGTTTCCAGCCTTCCAGTCAGATGTATCAACACCACTAATTGTGTTAGCAATTAACTCAGGTTCAAGGACCGTTGTAGCTTTTAGTACTCTTAGATCATCAGTTGTCTATTGACTAATGTCATAGATGTTATATCGTTTGTTAATATACTGGTTTATAGCTTTGTTGAAGAAGTAGTTAAAGTCCTGTAGCAACATACTTGGTGCATTCACCTTGCTAAGTTCCGTTAACATACCTTCCCATACCTGTCTAGCGGTCATTGCCATTGATTTTTTTTTTGTCTCAGTATAATTACTTATCTACAAGCATATTAAGTATCTAATAATATGCTCTGCTTTTAATCAGCACTGTAATAATCTGGATAAGTATCTCTCTTAATTAACTCAAGAACCTTCTGATTCTTCGGGTCCTGCATCCATGCAATTACTGCATCGTCAGTAGCTCCCAAGATAACATTATCTCCATATAGATATACCTTGTTCTTGATATAAATAACGTGTTTCTCTTTAGCTTCTATGAACAGAAGTCTTAGAGATATATCATTTCCAGTATAAAGATTGATTATCTTTTGAGGATCTTTTTCGGCAATTCTGATAAGGAAGTCAATAACATCGGCGGTCGGTTGATTACGCATATCCTTTCCAAGTATTCTAGCCATGTTCAATTGACCATCTGCTCCTCTAGGATCATCATAAATAAATGACTCTGCTTTGTGTATAAGCTGCTTGTGTGAAACTCTTCTCTGAGTATCTAGTCCAGGTCTATCAATATATAACTCAGCAACTCCGTTACGAGCTGGCTTATTCGGAGTAGACTTAGGACCGTCTATTATAAAGTTACCATTAGCGTCTTTAGCATCTCTGCTTTTTGCAATTAGAGGGCAATTTTCTATAGCTTCCCACTCTGCTTTGTCATAAATATCATTTAGATTATAAGTCTTTCCACTAGTAATAATAAAGATATGATTTTCTGGGAAGAAAGCTGCTTTACCTTCTGAATAAGCATTTCTTTCATTCTCACTCATAATCATATCTCCCTGTGAATTAACCTTCTTTATACAACTAGGATATTGTCCATACTTATTCTTACAAGGCTGAATGTAATACTTAATGTTAGCCTTGTCAAATACACTTCTTAATGTAATAATTTTATCATCAAAAACAATATCAGTTTTTGTTACTTGTTTTTGCTGTGCCATATTAGTTCATATTATCATTAATAAAAATTGATAGGAGGAGGGTGTTACGGCTCCTCCTATCTAATCTATTATTTCTTCAATTGTAATTATTAGGATTCTCTAAGAATTACTGATCTATGAGGAGTGAATGCAGCGATACCTGCATATCCCATCATAACTAGCTTGCTACCAGCAACATTGCTAGCAACTTCTCCAGAACTCTTACCATCGTATCCACCTACTCCAAGTACCTTGTTAGTAATGAAGTCTTTTCCAGTAAGAGTAAACTTAGCAACTGCTGGAGTTCCAGTTGTTTTATCAGCTGTAAGGTCGATACATACTCCGTATCCCTTATCAGGATATTCACGAGTCAGTGCTCTATCAACTACGAATGATACTTGGTTTCCAGCATATTCGTAAGTATCAAATGTAGCACCTACCTTAACATATCCACCTTGTCCCTTATTAGCTGACTTAGAGTACATATATGTACCCATAGTCTTATAATTTGCAAGATATTCTCCAAGTACCATGTTGATGTCTTGCCATAGCTTACGGTTAACAACGAATACCCACTTGTTACCAGTATCGCTCTGAGCCTTATCAGACATATCACTCATGATTAGGTTGAATAGCTGTAGATTTGGCTTATTGCTGTAGAAGTATTTGTTAGCAGCAGCCTCAACTTGAGGAATAAATCCTTCACCAATGTAGATTGGTCTACCAGTGTCAGGCTCGCTAATTGTAGCCTTACCATTGATGTCAATGTTGCCCTTGTTAAGCAACAGACCAGTGTTCATAGCATACATGAATGTATCAAGAAGTTCCTTTTCCTTCTTAAGCATCTTGTATACTCCTTCACTCTTAGTAACATCCTTATCGTCAGCAATACTCATGAATACATTCTCTTGGATAGCATACAAGCTAGACCAGCTAGCGTCAGCACGGAATGTAGTAATGAAGTTTCTATGACGCTCTACTTGGCTTTGGAACTTGCTGTAACCCTCTTCTGACAACTCAGGAACTGCTACAGATTGGAATGTAGTTGTCATACCAACTTGACATCCATCAGTATCCAGAATAGTATCATAATCATTGTCAATGAGTCTTACTTGAACTTCCCAGTAGTCATCACGCTTACGAATAGGACGGCTAACAACTTGACATTGCTGCTTTGTAGCATCAATTCTGAAGATGTCATACTTCTGGTAGTAGTTCTCCTTAAATGCCATTGTAATCTCTGTTCCATTTTCGCCAGTCTCAGTTGGAACTTCAGCAAACCCAACCTTTTTAATGTTGTTAGTTTCTACTTCCCATTCAAATACTAGAGAAGATGAAAGTTCATAAGCACTAGCTCTCTCTCCCTTATAGAAGACATTTCTTAGACCATCGGTAATGAAGTTAAGTGTATTGTCTGTGTACATACGAGCTACAACTCCAAGGCGATGAGGCTTAGTACCCAAATACTTACTCCAATCTTCGTAAGTTTTTGTATCACCCATGTTGGGTATTCTACTTGTAAAATTTGCAACTAGCATACTGTTTTATAATTTATTAGTTAAAGATTAAAAAATTAGTCTAAATCATCGTAGACGTCATTGTGTGTTCCAACGGGTTTATTCTTATAAACCACGTCAGGTTTATCTTTCTTTTGGGCATCAGCCTTTCCTTTATCGTAACTTTCTTTTCTAACACTGCTTATCTCTTTCTAGAAATATTCAGTAATATCGTGTATCATCTGCTCACCGTTCATTGCAAGCCATGCTGTTCTTACCAATATTTTGGGATCTGATAAAGCCTTAGCAAAATAATTATTTCCAGCTCCATCAACTCCAACAATGAAATCGTACAGCATTTCTTTGTCTTCATCATCCATGTTCAAATCATACCCAGAGAAATCAGACAAACTATCTACCTGCTCTGCAATCTAGTTAGCAAACTAATCATACCGTTCTTGAGCTTGTGCTTCTTCTTCCATTTGAGCTTGTCGGATACTTTCATCCTCAGCTTCCTTGTACTCTTTTCTAATAGCTCCAATCTATTTAGCAAATAAAGACTCATTAGACTTAGCTCTCTCTAGAGCTTCTTGAGCTTCTTCCTGTGTTACGTCTCCCATTCGACTCATGAAGTCATATACAAATAATTCATCATCGTCTAGTTGATCAACTTGATACTAATATGCTTCAGTCTGGTTATTTTGGATGTAGCTATTAATTCCATCAGTCTGAAGTTTCTGTATGTATTCAGCAGGAGTAAGTCCACTCTCTCTAATAGCATTTATTAGCTAAACTTCATTGTCGTCTAAGTCAGTATCAGAATCCTAGTCAGAATAAGAGAGGATATTTAGTTTTTCTTCATTGCTTAAGCTGTTCCAATCTTTCTCTTCTACAGTTCCCTCCTCGTCTTCAAACTTAATCTTAGACATATCTTCAATACCTCTAGACTTTAATAAGGTTACGATAAAGTCTTCTCCGTCATCTTTATTACTCGGTTCCTAACTAGGATCTTCTACGGGCTCATCTGGATCCTATGGTTCCACAGGAGGTTCCGGATCATCCTAAATAGGTTCAAATTCATCAATGTCATTGAAATCGTCCAATTCATCAGTTCCTATTGCCATAATCACTATTTTTAAATTTACTTGTAAATATAATACTAATTTTCCTACCCTAAAACAATGTTAATTATTATTAATGATAAATTGAAATAATAGTTACTATTGTTTTTATTTTATCTAACAAACTCACACTATTTTCATAATAAATATCAAGGAATAGTAAAGGGGTTCTATTTTTACTGGAACGTTATTTCCGACAGAACTCAATGTAATTCCAGATACGTCTACTGTATGAGAATGACTATCATAATCTGTATAACTAGTTTCTGTTGAGTCTAGGGTCCACGTGCTTATGCTTCCTCCATCATTGTTATATCCATAAGATCCTCTAGAAATTGAATGTCTATGCATATCAGTAGATGTAGTTAAACTACCAGTTTGAACAGTATGTGTATGTGAGGGAAGATTATCTATAGTAAGAGTAACCTCATTAGCTCCTCCTGTCTACCCGGACTATATTTCAGATTTGATGAATCTCCCAATTAAATTTGGTGTACCATTCGTTCCGTCACATATAGCCCATCCCTCTGGAATTTCAGAAGATGCACCATTAAACATTAAGATAGTTCCCTTTGGAAAAAGTTTGTGTATCCATTCAGTAGAAACAAATTTTGAAGAATTGTCATTTACTGGAAGTTCATAATCACTAGTATATCTAGCCTTTAAGAAGGCAGAATTGCTAGAATAGACTCCGTATCCTTTTATTGGAACCTCTGCCCCATTATCATTTTCTTTTTTCTACAAATCAGTCAGATTTCCAATTCTGGAAACTACTTTATCATCATTAGAAGCTTCTTCTATCTACTCCACTTCAACTAAATCAATATTTATTCCCTTTTTTCTAAGAAGTGTAATAGGTTCTCCATTTATCTAAACTAAGAAAATAGTCTAACCTTCTAGAGCTTCAAAGACAACAGATTTATCTAAGGATTGATCCATCTAATCCTCAATAATACTAGCATACACTACATTCGCATTCCCTTCAGTGTTTAACATCTCAACCTGCAAAGGAAGTAATATCCTATCGTATTCTCCAGTAGTTTCATCCAATATAGGAGCATAGACATATAAGGTTTGACCTACTTCAAATTCATTCTTAAATGCTAGAGTAAACCCAAATCCAGTCTGAGTAGGATCATCTGGATTCTCCATCTCCTCAACACTAACAATAGAATTATTTTTATAATCCCAATAGATTGGGTATATCATTGTTACGTTTCCACTCTCCTACTAATTTCTGACAATTAAATTATCTACTTCTAAAGTAGATTCTTCATCCTACAAGTATAACCTAAATCCGCTGGACTCGGAAGCATTTGGAGACTTAAACATTCTGGAAGTTACATCAATATTAAAAATAGCAGTATCAACGGTTATCTTAAATTTTTCCTGCCCAGAAATGCGAAAGTATATTTCACCATTGGAATCTAGATAGACACCATTATCTTGTGAATATAAATAAAAAGAGTCAAATGCAATAGAGTTCTCTACCCCACTACCTACTATTAAAAGAGAGCCAATAGATGAATCAGATTTCTATATGATGAACTGCCTAGTATAAGGGTTAGGAAACTCGACTGTGAATTCTGATAATGACCCATTCTGAACAATATACAGTTTCTATTCAGACTCTACATATATAATTCCGTTCTATAAACTATCCTAAGTAACCTCCGCTAGACTTTTATATATGAATCCTATGTTCTACAATGCAGTATACTTCTATTCAGAAGTAGTTTGCTAAGCATCCTAAAACGAGACATAAGTAGTTCCTATCTCTCCTTTAAGGTTAATCTAATTTCCATTAACCTATAAGATGACCTACTAAGTATCCCCTTCTCCAATGATATAGATTCCGTCTTTTACTCCAACAGAATCACGCTGAAAAATGAATTTCAGATCAGCGTTTATCTTGCCATCTTTTATAAGGTCAATAAACTTATTTCCCCACTATATCTTTACCTATCCTTTTGTCTTTATAACAAAGTCAGAGCTAGAAGATCCAATTGAAGAGTAAGACCTTCCAAAAGCACTAAAGGATCCATTCTTTACCTACTTTTCCAGTTCAGAAACCCTTCTTAATAAATCCTCTAATTCCTTACTCATTATAATCTTATTCTATGGTTATAGTAATGTCATTATCTCCTTTTAGAATATTCATTAAACTATGGAAAGTATTCTAAGATTCAACAACCTATCCCCTTACCTTATTCCTTCCAACTAAAATACACCCTGATGTATCATCAGCTGTGTTTCCAGGATGAATTAGGACTCCTTCGTATCCAGGAACATCCTATAATCTCGGAACTTTACCTTCGTATGGCTAAGCCCATGAACGTTTTCCAAACTTAGGGCTGACTGTGTTCATGTCCACTACATAAGTTCCTGTAGGAATAGCTGTTTTCCCATATACTTTCACTTTAACTATCTCATCTTTAGACATAGTACTCGTGAGATTACGATCAGTGTCTTCTAATGTGTCTGAGAAATACTTTCCATCAATGTATAGTTTTCCGATAGTGTATTTCTCCATCTTAGCTATTCGTTTAAGTAAAAGTTTCATATTATACTAAAGTTTTTATACTTCTCTAAATATAAACACAAAGTGCCTAACATCCAAATTAATGAATATTAGGCACTAATTATGAATCATATCATTTCTTCCCACTCAATAGGAATACCTTGTTTAGCCATATCAGCATACCATCTGTTGAAAATCAAGTTTCCTTCCTTATCAAATATGTCTTTTATAAAGAGTACAAAATGTTTTTCGTCGGAGATACTAGACCCATAGAACACTGACTTACACCAGTTAGCTACATATACACTATCATATAGCTTTGAGTTCTTTATCTCTATATTATGCTGCTACAAAAGAGCTTCTAATCTTTCTTTAGTGTAATCCTTTCTAGCCATATTCTAACAAGCAAAGTCACATAACTTCTTGTTAAAGTGAGGTCCATAGTATCTAAGATAGTTAAGGAACCCTTCAGGTTTAATATCATATTTAGTAAAATCCTCTGCCATACCAATCATAAATAAAAATAGGCGATAGCAACCTTATGCTACCGCCTACTGATAAATCAATATTCGTATCTTCCTTTGCTTCTACGCCCCATGCGGCCTCTGGCTTCAAACTCATCTTCGTCATCATAATCATCTTTGTCACGATTATATGCTTCAGAATGTTCAGCTAACATCTTGATTAGCTTACAAGCAAGTGTCTTAATTCTGTGAAGATGTTCAATAGTATCCTCATAAGAGTCTTCCTTTATTTCTATAAATCCTTTCATAATAGCACGTTATTTAGTTTCTCCCTTTGATAATAGAGTTAATATTCTATCCATTTTAGTCTCTATTCCTCCTATCTTCGTCTTGAGGTTGCTTATATCTTCATCACGTTCCTTCTCTTTAGCAAACCTCGGGTTTAGGTCTTTTAAGATTCCCTCGCAAGCCGAAATTACGTTATTATGATAGGGAACACTATCTACTATACTCTTACTATTCTGCAACATATTATCTACCTCATTTGACATAAGCTCTTTAGTTTCAGTAATAACTGCGTTATTATAACTGGTCACGGACTGGGCCCCAGGAACGTTCCTGAAGTCCATAGTCTCGTTACCAACCTTCACACTTATGTCCACTGTAGATCCATTCATTAAAAAATTATTATTATAGTTCGGCTGTGTTATACTTGCTACCTAACCTACCTTTAAAGTAGGATTCTCTCCTTTTTCTAAAATGTATAATACACTTCCCTATCTTAAAGCTGAGAACATAGTTATGAACTTTTAATTATTAAATACCAGTAACTAGCTGTAATGTATTAGTCTGGCTCTCATGCCATACTAAATAGATTCCAGTTCCTTTTAAATCTGCCACAGTAATTGCTGCTCCATTATATCCTGTTAATGGTGTAGGATTGGACCCTTCAGAAGTAAATACTATAGGTAAGGTTGCAGTTGCTCCAGATGGGAGGGCTTGTGCAAGATTAACTATTATTAGTCCTCTAAATGGAGTTCCAATATTTCTATGATTGTTAAAATCATACTATACTTCTGATGTAGTTACATTAACAGCTATAGAACGAACAGCAGGTATTCCTCCTCTATTGACGTTAATGTAAGTAGGCACTATCATAGTTACCTCCTTTCTTAACCCCAAAGTGAGTTATTGCATCCGCAACCCCAATTACTGTATCCTAGACCCCATCCAAGTCCATTAAAACCACAGACAGCTTGAGTTGGAACAGCTGTAGCACAGCTATAAGGCAAAGTCACAGTCTCGGGAAGTTTACACTTGATTCCATTAACATCTCCTTGCAAATTAGCTACAGCGTTAGCAATAGGAGTAATAACTGTTAAAGAATGTTAATTATGTAAATTTATCCGGAATTTTGTTAAAAGTGTTTAAACAAAAAAAAAGCCCGGCTAGAATAAGCCGAGCTTCTAAAATAAAGAGAACAATTCAATTATTGTTCAACTACTTGAACATAATTATCAACTACAGTTGACAAAGCAGTATATAATGGTTTTTGTGAATCTCTTATACATAGATAGATTATATCATTCTCAATATAATACTTTCCATTGTATATAATCATATTTCCGTCAGCTGGATAGGGAATTGGATCCTCTAATGTTCCAGCATGGTCCTCTACTATTTCAGTATATAGTGATGCAGTATCTATAGAAGGTGGATATTGCTACTAAACTAGATGTTGTTGAACAACCTTGAATAGTTTGTCATTATACTGAAGTTTCACATCCTTTTCTACAGTTTGTCCTATAAAAGATTCCCAAGTTGGGTATAGGGATTTAACTTCTAGAGATTGCTGATCATCTAATGACATTGTGTTTATGGCCATCAACATTAGCTTAACAACATCAGCTTGTCTAGGAGTATAAGACTTAGCAATATCAGCTTGTCTATTAAAGTCTTTCCCAACTTTTTCCTTTATTTCTTGTAGTAATTGCAAGTACTTTTCATAATCTTCTCCAGCCGAATCAGTAATTCCCAGCTGATAAGCATTAAAAGAGTTCATTAGATCAAACTCGGAATCTGAGTTAACATACGCTCTTATTATTGCCTTAGTACATTTGTCATAATCTGGAGTCCCTGATATTCTAACTTGTACGAAATCATATACGGTTTCATCCTATCCTTCCTGTCCTGGCTCTATACTCTCTTTAATGTCATAATTGTAGTACCAAATTCCATTACCAAGAGATTCTACCTTTTCTGGTTTAATAGTTGTCTTAATTCTTGTTATTTCAAACATGGTTATTAATTTTTATAGTTGCAGGAAATTGCTCAAGTCCAGCAATTTTCCAAAACAATGCTTTACTAGCACTTTTACACTCAAATGATCTTCCGTTTCTTACAAACTAAATTAAGAAATACCTCTTTCTAGGTTGTATAGTAATAATATGAATATATTTACTCTCTTCCCGTTCCATCCTGAATAACCTATCTTTGTCTCAGAATATATCTTCTATAATAAATGCTTTGAATTACAATATTTCAGCCATCCAAAATATGAAGCGAATTTCTTTTCTAAATCGTCCTAGGTTATTTTATTCTTCTTGAGCTTCTTTATCGCTTTGAATAGTTTTCGCTTGATACTCTTTCTGAGTTTAGTATACTTGTGATAACACACATATCCAACAAAATCTATTCCTCTTGACTCTACTGGATATATTTGATAATTATCTTTTACCTTTAATTCAAGAACATTAGTTAGATATACCTTAATAGCCAATAACCAATTCCTTAGTTGTTCCTTACTGTTAGATAATAGAACAATATCATCTGCATACCTGTAGTAATACTTTACTTTTAACTCTTCCTTAATCCAATGATCAAAGTAGGCTAAATATAAATTAGCAAAGAACTGTGACAGGTAATTCCCTATGGGAACGCCATCAGCTGAATCAATGATCTCATCAAGCAATTTTAATAGATTCTTATCCTTTATCTTCTTTCTAATGATTTGTTTTAGAATTTTATGATTAATACTAGGATAAAACTTTTTAATATCTAACTTTAGACAATATTTAGTTCCTTCTGGATCGGAAGCTAGATCACTCTATAATTTCTACAACAGAGCGTGAATACCTCTATTCTTTATACAAGAGTAAGTATCTCTAGTAAATATCTTAACCCATATAGATTCCATGATATTCATTATAGCATGGTGTGTAATCCTATCTGGATAATAAGGCAATCTAAATATTATTCTTTCCTTTGGTTCATATATTTTATATGTAGTGTATTCGGAAGTTTTATACTCTCCGTTCCTGAGAAGTAGACATAATTGATTATTTTCTTTCTCTCTGTTCTCGTCATGCTTTCTAACTCCGTATCTTCGTCTCTTACACTTTCTGGCTTTACGATCCGCTATATCAACATTCTACTTATCGTATATTTTGTGATATATGTTACTGATTCTCTTGGGCATTAATTTTATATTTAATATAACCGAGCATTCGCTATTGTTACTAACACAGTTGTTTATTATATGTCATTTTCTGCCAAGTGGCAAGGATATACACCTCAAAGCCTTAGGCAATAATTTTTGATATTAAATATAAAAGAAAGAAGAAAACTAAGTACTGAAACCGACCGGAAGCCGATATTAGTCTAGGCATTAGACACTGCATTATTCGAATTCAGATTGCTGAGACCTGCATTCGTGCTGTTATTAGCGTTACTGCCTACTAGCACTGTTTTTTTTTTTATTAAAAACATGATAGCACTTCCCAACAGGACAGCTGAGTTTCCTTGGGTGTATTCCTATTGATTATGTGAGGGAGCCGAAGCCCCACACTCACATATCAACTAATTAAAATCTACTTAAAATTAACAACCCGAAGAGTCAAGCCCCAAGCACCGAAACCGACCGGAAGCTGAAAAAAGTCCAGGCATCAGACACCGCATTATACGAATACAGACCGCCGAGACCCGCATACGTGCTGCCATCAGCGCGACCGCCCACCAGCACCGTTCTAAGAGTGGTGTTAGCACTACCTGTCCAGTGATAATCACACATATAAGTAGTTGAACTACCTCCTACCTAACTTGCGATAATATTAGCTGTGTCTCCCAAATCAAAAGCCCTAACATATCCTTCTGAGTGAGTAGACTCTGCTATTTTTACATAATCAGCTGTTAATTCGTCTCCAAACTTTTCTGGATCACTGCAAGTATAAACATAGTCCATAGAATTGCTATGACTATCAGCATCTGCATCTACTATAATACCATCCAAGTTAGTCCAGATGTCTCCAAATGGATTATCAAATCCTCTCCACCTGTTTACAGTAATGGACTGTGATGGATATTCAGCCACAATTGAAGATTGTACTGAGTCGCAAGTGATAGTAATATTACAAGTTCCTGTAAAATTAGCATTTATATTTCTAGTTTGAGATCCATTAGTACCCCAATCCATAGTAATCTATCCGTCAGATGATACTGTCTTTGTGGTTTGTCCTAAGCAAGAGAATGAAATCTATTGCCCACTTTTTAGTCCAGATATGGTATACGTTGCTTGTCCAGCGGCTACTTGAGAATTACAGTATAGTATCTGACCAGAGGAAGCAACATTGGTAATTGTCAGTGTTGGATTTCCTTTAGACATTGTAGCCTTATTCAGGTTGTTATTCCCGCTTCTATAAGTTTGAGTTATCCATGATCCAAAGTTCTTGGTAGGAGTAACAGACATATCAAACGCTTCAAGTACTTGAGGTTCTATTCCTGAACCATTTCCAAGACGATCCAAATAACCACACGGAGTGAGAGGATAACTTCCGTTATAGCCACGCCAAACATTGCTATTCATTGTAGTTACACCGTTTCCTAGTCCACCTGTAGCATATCCGTTATCATCAAGAGAAGAACTAAAGGTTGCCTAGCTATTAAAATTAGCATACTCTACTACGTAAAGCCAGTAGAAAATATTCTTATATTCTTCATAAGATAATAGATGAGCGCCTGCATTTCCAGCATAACCTCTCATAGTAGCTCTAGATAGATTAGTTCTCGGTTTTCCCAACTATGTTCTTCTTGGGTCGTTCTCTAGATATTGGTCGTAGCTACTATTGTTATTACCTCCTCTACAGTATGTATTAGTATTAGCTATAGATACAACTGTATTAGCAGGTAGTGTACTTAAATATCCCATGTTCTAGGGAACAGTATTCAATACTGTACATCTATAAGCATCAACTAATACTGGCTATTGATAATGGTAAGTGCTATCTACTTGACTTGTAGACAACCATACACGTCTTATATTTCCCTCAGACACAGATTTGATGTAGAATCCAGGAACGTATACCTTAACTGTTCCATCATATCCATTTCTAACAGAGCCAAGCTCACAAGTAAATGTTCCGTCATGGAGAGTTTCAGTATATTCGTTACTAACAAGAGTAGCAGTAGCAGAATCTGCATCAATGCTAGCAATCTAAATTTCTATATCATTAATTTTTATCCATTGCTTATCATATTGCAATGTGCTGAAAGCATCAGCAGTAATCTTAATAACAGAGTCTTGAACTGTTAATGTTACTTGTGTGGAATCAGGTTCCCTCTTATATCTCCAATCATTATCATCGAGTCTATATCTTATAGTTGATCCCTGACATATACACCCATACATTCCTGACTGGATCGGTAGAGACTTGTGGAGAGATGTGTTTCCTATTCTAGTTAAAATTGGGTCTGATACAGTAACATCCCATTCAACACCATAGGCTAACATATCTTCTGTGGATACTTCAATGTTGGATAGATTCTCCCACTTAGCAGTACCGTTAGCACTCCATGCTAGAATTTGATTGGCTGCTCCTCCAGATGGAATATGTTTCAATCCAGGAGTATTGTTTTGTAAGTGAGTATCTAATGGTTGTTTAGTTTCTTGAAGAGCATCCTCTACATTAGTACTATCAAAGTATCCAAGAGTATCAGTAATTGGAACATCACCAGCATTGATAGTAGGACTATCACTTATTTCTTTACCATTAACAGTATAAGCATCAATAGTAGACTTGGCAGAATCAATAGCAGCTTGTGTAGCAGTACTAATAGGTTTATTCGCATCAGATGTATTATCTACATTACTTAAACCTATCTAAGCTTTAGTTACCTCATGTGGATTATCTTTATCATTTATATGAGTAGTTAAATTGCCCTGAACTGCATTGATAGCAGCATCAATTGTATCCTGATCATCTAAGCCTGTTAACTTAGTGATTAACTCATCTGCAACTAATGATTTTCCACTCTCTTTATCTACTTTATTGTTAAGTAGATTTGTAATCTCAGTAGCAGAGTATGGACAAGGATAATAATGGCCCTTAGTCCATATCTCATTAGTGTCTTCAATGAAAGCTATTGAAGTATCCTTGACATCTCCAGCAGAGAGACGTGATTCAAAGTTAGCTTTCGTTTTTACTTGAATAAATTGTTCATTAATTGTTGCCATATTATATAATTATTATTCAATAAGTGCCCATCCAGTATTATCTTTTTAAGAACTATAACCCTCCTGAAATGCAGGGAGAGTTATAGTTCTCTTTAGATCCTTGATAAGCTCATTAGTCAAGTGTTATCCAAGTTAATTTCGAATCTGTGTAGCCCTTAGCATCTTTCAATGCTTTCTTAATAGAACCATCAACAGTCTCCTCTCCCTAGATTACGGTTAACTTTCCTTCATTAATAGTCACCCTAGCTTCTAAGGCTGTTAACTCTGAATCATTGTTCTTAATAGCATCTTCTAGCTCCTTAAGAGTCTGATACCCTTCAGAGGCACCTCCAATTAGAGCTGTAATAGCAGCTTGAATTTGCTCTGCTACAGAACCATCTCCATCTCCAGCTAAGTCATTTAGAGCTTTCTCTAATTTACCAATAGCCTGATTGATAGTGTCAGTTGGAGAAATAGCAACTTTCTCAGCTGCAATAGCATAAGCTGCCAAAACACCAACCCCCGCATTAGCTGTTTGTAAAGCCCCATTAACTTTAGTTTTATCAGCTGCGGACATTACTCCGGCCTTAGAAGTTGTAGCATAGGGAATCTTCATATCGTGTGAAGTTCCACTCCCATCCCAAGTCTTTAGAGCATTATCAGCAGATAGTGTTTGAGCTCCTGTATCATCTGAGTCAAATATAATATCAGATAATCCATTAATTACACTGTTTGCACTATATACTTCAGCAACTCTATCCGTAACTTGCTTACCCTTATTACCAGCATAAGCAGTACCAGAAGTTTCTCCTAAAGCTAAAGATGATGAGATTTCAACTAAATCAGCTCCATCCCAACGATATAAGATATTAGTTCTATCTTCAGATCCTGTAGCGTCAGATTTTCTAAAATTATAGATAGTGTCCTCTTTAGGAGTAATACCTCCGTCCCAACTATCAGTTAATCTTTCATAGATCTTCTTAGTATCAATTGTATAATATCGTTGTCCTTCAGTAACGTCTTCTGGTAGAGCTGCCTAATTAGCGACAGCTTTTTCAATTCCAAATACTTTTGCTAAAGCACCATTTAATTGTTCTACAGGAACTTTTCCATTTTCATCAAGAGTAGCTACCCCACTTGCAGCACCTTTCTGTGACAATGGAATTTTATCCGCTATAGCAGCATCAATAGTAGCTTTGTCATCAAGTTGTTCAAGTTTAGTAATTAAGGTATCAGTAACAAGTGACTTACCTTCAGATTTGTCGACCTTTCCGTCTAAAGCATTTTGTGTAGCAGTAGAAATTGGTTTATCTAAATCTGCTGTATTGTCAACGTTTCCAAGTCCAACAGAGTTTTTATCTAATGGGACATAGGTACCATTGTTAGTAAGATACTGTGTTCCATCGCCAGTATCAACTATCTTATTAAGTTTCGTTTTATCCTCACTTGACATTACACCATCAGCAGATGGCGATGCTAGTGGAATATTAACCTTATTATCAGAAGGCATTATGGCTACACCATCTAACTATACCTCCTTAATAGCCTCTTGATCTAGCTATTCAATGCTTTGACTAAGAGAATCGTTAGCTGTCTTTAATTGAGTATCTAATTCCTTAACTGCATCAGTTAAGTTAGCCTCTCCTTCTAGGTAGTTAGATCCTGAATAGTCATTAGTTCCTACTTTCTCTTCAAGTCCTGATATATCCTCAGTAATCTCAGTTCCAGTAGGAAGATTATCTAGTTTCTGCTTATCTAATGCAGAAAGTAATCCAGGAAGATCTTGTGTCGCTTCATCAATTGGAACTTCTTTTACAGTTCCATTGGCGAAGCTGAATATTAGTTTTCCCTCAGAAAATTCCACATTAGTTAGTCCTCCTCCAAATGAGGATCCATTAAGTATTATTTCAAGAGTATCAGTGCTAAAATATAAACCATCCTTATGAGTATCTGGGCTATACTTTTCTCTTAATCCTCTATAAAAATTTACTAGTGCCATATTATACTTCTATCCAATTTATTGAACCATATAAATATCCATTCTCATCTCTTGTTATTATATTTCCCTCGTTAGGAGATAACACTAAAGTATTCAATATTGGATTAATAGAGATATAATCGTTATATTGATAGCTAGTAGAAGAATCTCCAGTATCTGAACCAAATACTATTATAAAATATGGAGTTCCGAGAACTATCGGATTAGTAAGCTGATCGTATGGTTTACTGTCTATGTACCTAGGAGGATATTTAGTATAAGTTTCCTCAGTCGCCTTTTCTATAAAGGCGGTTGTTATGACTGTATCAGCTAGCTATATTTCAGCTAGTTTATCAGTATCAGTCTGAGTTTTACCATAGAATAATATCTTTCCTGGTTGCCTTACTACCTAGAAATGAGCTCTTACTCCATCATCGTAGATATATAATATCTAATCATCTTTACTAATGTTTAGGTTAGCAGAAATCTAATTGTTGCTTACTGATAGCGTTATAGATTTAGTATTTAATCCAGTATACACATCTACTAGCTAATTCAAATCTATATAAATTTTGTTTCCAGAAGTAAGAGTTAGAACCAAAATCTAATGTCCTTCCTATACGGCTCCACCAGAATCCTCTACATCCTATGCGTCAGCTATTTTACTAACTCCAAATTCAAGATAACTCTCTACATCAATATTAACAGATGAGATAATGTCTCCTTTACCGTTCTTCAAATTTAAGGGCTTAGTTCCGTTAGACTCATCTCCAAATTCAATAGAGAAAGCTGCTTTACTTACTTCTTCAGCAATGTATTCTTTAACATTTACTATTCCATCTAAAGCCTTTTTCAATTCCTACAATTCTATGTAGGTTTCAGTAGACATCATTCCAGGAGTATCTTCATTAGCTGGACCCATGTGTATCTGTTGAATATCACTACCATCAGCTTTCTTATATGAGAGAAGCATATGATCAGCATCATATACCAGAGATACAATTGGAACTTCTCCTGGGTTCATATCAACACCATACCTTGTTCCTCCAAGATATATGTAGGGTTTATCTGTTATAAAATATAGAGTACTGGGATCCTTGGTTTCAAGAACTTGGTATTGACTTAAAGTCATCTAGTCAAACTTGATAGAGTATCCAGTGGTTCCTAGTGGAATACTTCCTGAAAGACCATCTTCTTCTTTAGTAAGTTCTAATCCAGTACTTTTTTGTGAAATCTTTAAATTAGAGTAGATACCATTGCTATTACTTTTTATCTCCACAACAGAAATAGAGTTGTTTCCAGCATCTATTTTTAGATGAGAGTTTACTACACCGTTGGTTACGTTAGTGCTAATGGTATCTGTATCTCCTCCACGAATAACTAAGTTAAGTTCCTCTAAACTAACTAAGTATTCTGTACCGTTAGTGAGAACTATTGATAAGACTTCAGAATTTATAGGATATGGTACCCCGTTGTCTATATCTGTTTGAGTGACAGTTCTATGTGAGAATGATTGAACGTGTACCTCCTTTGGCATTTCTACCACAGTTAATACGGAACCATTAATAGATGTTCCAATCAACTCCATAGTATCTGTCTTAGTTGGATGCTCTCTAAAAGTAAGAGCTGTTATCCCACCACTGGTTGATTTTTGGATTAGGTCAGTTAGAGCCTACTCTGTAAGGATCACATCTTCTTGAGGAATACTAGATGCTTCATTCGAAACTTTATATCCTCCAAAGTTCACCCATAGGTAGTCTAACTGACTCATTCCATGCGGTCTTTGTATATCGTTGCTCATTCTACTTCAATCCAAGATATTGTGGAATCAGGTAACTGATAGGATGGTACCTTTCCATTAACCAGATCCGCTTTATTATCTAATAGATCATCTATCTCGTGTTCATCATAAGTTCCAACCTGTTCAGCTGTAACTCTATGAGGATTCTAGTAATCACTAACGTGGTCTCCTAATCCAGAATTAAAGCTCTCATCTATTCTTCCCCTTACCCAGTTTGTAGAAGGTATTCTTTGTGAAGAATCTTCAGGGTCTGGAGAAGTTTCAACTTCTGGTATTCCAGTAAAAATAGGAGAGTTTATAGGAGCCTTCTAGTCTAGTGCATTCTAAGTAGCAGTAGAGATTGGTTTATCCAAATCAGCAGTATTATCTACCTAATCTAAACCAATATCAGTTTTGGTTAGAACAGGATTATCAACTATCTTATGTCCATTAATTGTATGATCACATACACTCTTCTCAAGAGCATCTAGAGCTTCCTATTGTGGATCACTCACAGGCTTTTCCCTATCTGAAGTGTTGTCTACCTTATCTAGTCCAACATCAATTTTATTCAAAACTGGATTACTAGATATTTTATGACCGTTTACCGTGTAGTTATCAACTATATTCCTAACCTCTTGCTTTGCCTAATTTATAGCATTCTATTGAGCAACTGAAACTGGTTTATTCGCATCAGATGTGTTATCTACATTAGATAATCCCACCTAATCCTTTGTAACTTTATGTGGATTATTAGTATCAGCCTTATGATTATTTAAATCATTTTGAATAGAGGTTTCAGACTAAGTTGCTCTAGATACTTCAGTTTCTAAGTCATGGGATATCGCCTATTCAGCAGCCTTAGCTCTATCTATTTCATTTGTTAAATCCTATCTAATCTAAGAAGAGGTATTCTCTATTTTTTCAATAACAGTAGATAAGCTCTATCCGTTGTGAGTAATTTTTTCTGAGACGCCATTAACGAATAGTGCATTTCCCTTCTTCTCGAGAATATTATTAGTATCTTGGGCTATTCTAACATCAGCAGATACTTTGTCAGCACCATCTATAACTGTCTCTCTAGTTATTTCTACTACCTTATCAGGATTAGAATTATCTGGCTCCCATTCTCTAATCAATGTTCCAACAGGAATAGTGATTTCCTCGTTATCACCACTCAATAATCTAAAGGTTATCTTTATTGATTCTGATTCTGCATCATAATAAGCCTTACTTACTAAGGAAGAAAATCCAAGTACGTGTTGTGATACTATCTTATCATTTACCTTTAAAGTTAAAGTACCACTATCATATTCAGATACCACATTTATATATAGACCATCATCCTTTTTTAGTAGCTCATTACCATAAGCATTAGACAGAAGTAATTTAGCAGCAATAACATATCCTTCAAGTTCCTTTCTAACCGCAAGCTATACAACATCATTATTCTCCGGAGTAATGGTAATTCCCGATATAGCCTCAAATACTAATCCGTCTAGGATTTTTAAAGCGTTCATAATTGATGTTGCATCTTGTAGATAATTAGTTTCCTTATCAGGACTGAAAGATCCATCACCACTTAGCCCAACGCCAACTTGTGTTTGATCCAGCTCAGTCTGCAAGTTATTAGTTCTATCCTTAGCCCATTGTTCTAGTTTTCTAACGAATTCCTCTACTTTTTTTAGTGTTTGGAAATCTTCTGATGGAGTAACATCTCCCTCTATTTTATTCCATAGATCATCTAACACATTGTGAAGTGTGTCGGAATCAGTATACCCTTCGAAGAAATTCTGTAATTCAACTAAGGTGTTTATCTTAGTTGTAGAAGAATCTACTTCATTAAGAAATTTATTAAGGACATTAGAAACTTCTGTTAGTGACTGATACGGAAGAGTCTTTAAGTATTCTACGATGTCAGTCTATTCAGTTCCTGCAAGAGCTCTAATTTGCTCATTAATGACATTATCTGAATCCTACAAATTCGAAATATCCTATCTTAGAGTAGATATTGCATTTGCAAGATCCATTATGCTGTTTAGGTCATCTGGAACATTAGTAGAATCAGTAGTACCCCAAATCGCGGTGTCAGAATCTTTTCTGTCCTAGATCTCTTGATTCAACTTATTTAATACATCAGTTAACTGAGTATCTATATTATCTATATCTATATTCTAAATAAGTTTAACAAACTCTAATTCATCATTAGTTTGCTTCTTAACGACCCAATATAGTGCCTACTGCCCATCTCCTCCGTTTTCTACTACTCTAAGTAGACCCTTATGAAGAGTAGTAGCATTAATTGGGTCACTATAAAATTCTTTTAGGGCTTCCTCAGTAGCAAATATGTAATTTGCTTCTAGTGGAAAGTTACCAGTTCTAAGGAAGGAACCCATTAATTCACTATACTGGCTCATTCGCTTGCAAAATTAAAAGTAACTTCTTGATTTAAACTAGATAAGGCTTGTCTATATATATATATTTTGAATATCATATCCTCTTCTACTCCGGGAACAGTCAATGGTATCATATCAATAACGTCAAACGCTTCAATTCCAAAACTTTGAGATTTAGTTACCATTGATTCTAAATCAGGGTATGACTCAGGAATAACAATAAATGGATGTCTAAGCTCTGAGTCTTCAAATTGATATTTAAAGGTAAATGATTTTAGGTCATCCCCATAGTTAAGGAACCTATTCTGTGTTCCATCAGGATCCTCATTGCATAGCTAAATTAAGTAATCCATAGTAATGGTATTACCAAATTTCCATTTTGGGAGAAGTCCAACAAACACAGGAAGATAACATTTGACTATCTCAGTTACTTCATGAACTGATCCATTAGTATAATACACCTTAAAGGTAAATTCCGCATCTTTATACAAAGGCAAACTGTCAACAGTCACACATCCATCTGCAAAAGCACCTCCTTCTAGTGTATATATCAACTCCCCATTTTGATAAAGTTCTGCATACTGAACAAGACCTGTAGAACCATGAATACACATTGTCACTGGACAAGTCTGAGTTATAACAACATATTCTGGAACCTCTAGACAAATTCCAATACCATAGAATATAGCATCACATACCTCTTGTAGTGTCATAGTTTCTGGAACTGGGGTATTATCTTCTAAATGTCCGACAGTAGATTCTACTGGACCAGATGTTTTCCAAACACATTCTTTATTATCTATCTACGTAGATAGAGTTTCCTTTAGAGCTTCAACTAATTCTTGAACTTGTCCTAGGGTTGTCAGATGTTGTTCCTCTATAGCTTGAACTCCAGATTGGGGATTCTTAAATGGGACTGATCCATCAGCCTTAACATAGTTCTATTTACGAATATATTCTAGTTTGTCATCAACACTTTCTTGATAATCTTGTATTGAGGACTCAACAGCAAGGTTGACTAACTTATTAATAATTGAATCAATCTAAGTTCTAGAATATGTTTGCGTCTTGTCGTATACATCTTTCTTCTTTGAATAAGCGGCTAATCTCTAGTTAAGAAGAGTTAGGAAGTTATGCGGATCTGGTTCAACTTTATGATTATAAAGTACTTTGTCCACATATCGCTTAGTAGCCAGATGACTATCAATCTATGGATCAGCTCCAATCTAAGCCTTAGTAAATGGAGTAGTCCCGTCCTTCTTTATATACTACTTAGACTGATTGTCTATATCTTGCTTAGTATATAATTGAGACTTGTTGTATACCTCAGAACTCTTAACATATTGAAGCAGTAAAGTAGCTACTTCCTACAGAATGCCGTGAGGATCTTCAGTTCCAAGGTGGTCTTTCATTAATCTATCTACATATTTCTTCGTAGCGAGATGCTAATCGGTTTGTGGATCCACTCCTGTCTGTGGAGCCATAAACGGAGTACTACCATCCGTTTTCACCATATAGGCAATCATCTCCTCTACCTATGGGATGATTCCATACGGATCTTCCATGTTTAGGTATTCCTATATAGCATCTCTAATCTTTGTAGACACCTGTGTATCAACATCCTCCTTAGAGTAAACTGAATCCTTAGATGGAATATTCAGATTCTCCCTTACTACAGACTTTTCTTCCTCTGTACTATACTCAGATAGATAGTTATCCTTTTCTAAGTATTTGTTAGGCTCTGGAGTAACTACAGGATCGTTGATAGGGTCTTGGTATCCAGGAGTTAAGATTGAATTATCTGCCATTTGTTATTTAAATAATACTATAAAGCAGTTAATGATAATTTATCATCTAAGTCTCTATCTTGAAATAGTTCTATAAAAGAAATTTCCTCTAATATAAATTCATAGTCTGGTTTGTATCCTTTTCTAACCTTACATATTAAAGTATAGAACTCTTCAGATACTTTTTTCTTTAATTTATTTACAGCATCCACAACCACTAGTTTTACTCGTTACATCAGAAGAAACACACAATCCGTTACATCCCTTAATGGTTTCAATTATTCTCTCCACTTCGGCTAATTGCTCACATTCAGTCAGATATTTTATAACGTTGATTGCCATCCATACTAAATCTCTTCTAAATATTAAATCGCTATCTATATCGTTTTTGTTCCAGCAAGGAGAAAATCCTCTGCTGTTAAATATTTGCTGACACAAATTTATATAACATTTCCTTAAAAAACAAATAGAAACGTAGTCCTCTCCTGTTCTAGAGACTGTTGTATCAACTGGATTAACTTCTATTATCTCATCTATGGTAGTTTCACTACTCTGTCCATTTACATACTTATATATACTAGCTCCATCACTATAGTAAACTATATTATATAGACCTATTGCAGATCCCTCCTGTTTACTGGATTCTCTATCAAACCAGTCTTTTGTTGGAAGTACTAAATGGATTACAGTAAACCATCCATCGAATTTTACTGGAATGTTCACTGGATCAGCTGTATTATGTAGAGTATATACTGGATCTGTATATACAGTTTCTTTCGACTTATTGTGCTGAAGTACGTCTATTGAGATTGTATCGGAGTATTTGAACTTCCCTTTTACAATACCAGTTTGATCTTCTGGTAAATATGCACTAAGATCCTGCACAATTACTTTACAGCTATCACTCGTTGTTATTTTTATACTTAGTTCCATTATGATCCAATTTGTCTAACCTTATCGTTAAAAGGATTGCCATCGTACATCTACTGTATTTCAGCATCAGTTCTTCTCCTCTACTCTTCAGCAGTAGCCTCCTTATACTCTCTATCAGTATTAGCTTTATACCATTCTATCTGATACTTCATTTGGATTTCTTGTTGCTCAAGCTGTAGTTTAGCTTGGTTCAGAGATTCAATCTACTTCTGAGATTTATCCAATTGCTAAGAAGCATCCTATAATTGCTTTTGAAGTTCTTCTACCTACTGAGTAAGCTAAGCAATTTGATTATTCTCATCCTTCTAAATTCGCATAACCTTCTTTATCTTGTACTTCAGGTCTGGTATGCTCTTGCACGTAATAGCTTCTATGATAATATCAGGAGGAAGTCCTCCAGACTTAACAAACTCTGGAAGTATTGCTTTTATCTATTCTAGATCACGTGCGATCTCAGAACTAGTAAGTATTCTGACATCATGATCTGTAAGAGTGAAGTATTCAGGTAAAGCTGTAAACACTCTCTAGTATTTATCTCCAAGTATTATGGTTCCCTTCAATCCATTCTTAAATACTACCTTAGCTAAATTTAGACAATCTAATAGCATCTCATTAACTATTAAATCCATCTAATGATAATACTACTTGGTAATTATAAATGAATTGTTTTGTCCTATTTTAACGTTAGTAACAGCGTCTCTCTACTCGATTCCGTTAAGTCTTTCTCTAAATACTCCTGTAATAGAGGAGGCTGTCTGCTCTATAGAATCTATAGCCAACTAAATTGCTTTAATCGCCTATTCTTTAACAGTATTATCAAATCCATTAAAGATAGTATTAAGTGGAGACTGACCAGCTTGTATTCTACCTTCCTAAGAAGAGTCTAAGACTCCTAGACCTTGTTTCTTAAGGGCTTGCCATTTTACCAACCTTTCTGGCAAATTAACTCCCAGCTTCTCAGGAATAAGAGTTAGATCAATCCAATCACCAACGGTACCACTATTAGCAATCAAATTATCTCTGTAAAAGTGTAGTAAGTCGTATTCATCCTGTAAGTGAGCACAAGCTAGTACAAGAGAATATGGTTTGATTCCTCTATTTAAAAAATATATTCCATTTACAGACAGTCCGCAATATGATGGGTTAGATTTACTTCTCATAACTTTGTCACTCTTTCCCTTAAGGATGTAGATTTCTTCTCCAATTCTTAGAGTCTCATATCTTTGCATAACAAAGTTTTTGTCAGTTTCTAACCATTCTACTTCATATACAGGAACTAATTCATGCCATATGCCCTCCCTATTATCAGGATAGCCAGGAGTAACTTCTGTTCCTGCTTGAATACCATCAGTAACTGGAAGTCCATTAGTTTCTCCCATTCTAATGTAGTACATAGCTGTATCATAGATAGAATCCCATTTCTCATCAAGTAGCTTTCTATCAGCGGCAGACATATCCTTTCCATACTTGTTAAGAATCTGACCTTTTGTAAGCCAACTTCTTACAACCACTCTATATGAGTTCTTTACATATGGAGATTCAAAATTTCTATCTATAAAGGTGTTCAGAGGACTTAATACTCTAATCTTTATATCATTGTTCCCAACAGTAGGCTCTACCTTATAAAAGGCATAACCAGTAATGAGTAAGTCTAGGAGTAAATCTCTCAGTACTGTCATTATATCAGTATCCCTAGACTGCATTATGTATTCTATAACATCCTATGCAGCTATTTCATATTCTGACACGAATGTATTATTAATATCTTCAATGATTCTCTTTAGCTATTGTTCAACTAGACCATCATTGATATTCCTTCCATTTACAAAGTTAAGAAGAGAGTTCTTTAGATGTTTTTGTAAATACCTACTTAACTCTGAAGCTATTTTAAGCTGTTTCTCTCTATCTATATTACTTATAGTATCACTATCCTTACAAGACACTTTTGGAATAATAGGAGTTCCAAGATATTCTCCAATCAGAGCATCTATATGCTTCTTAATAAGTGGAGTGAAATGTAAAGTCGTAGGAGTATTAGCACCATAAACTTCTTCTAAGTATCTGAACTAATCGGCATCTCTAATTCCATTATAGTAGTTATATGCTTTCTATAAGTCATATTTAGCATGGACTAGTTCATTTATGGCTCTATCCGTCTTTTCTATTAATTCATCCTTGGTCATGGCAACTACATGATGTATTTATTGGACGACAGTCAGTACGATGAGTAAGTCTTAATAATCCATAGTACATAAGATTTATTCTCATATCTCTTATCTACTACTTTAAGAGCTTTAAGAACTTCTCATCTTCTAACTCGGCATATATGACAGTCGGACGATTAGTATTTCTATCCATGAAAAATCTAATACAGTAACCTACTGGATCGAGCTTTTGAATACTCATTTTTCCAACATACCGCTTACCATAAATATCCAGAAAGTAGTCTTGTATTACTTGTTCTAATTCTGTTGTCGTCATATAACTATCCAAAATTATTATTAATAGGTATCTAATTATTTTTCTTTGGTATTGTTCCATATCTGCGTCTTCCTTGCTCATCAGTGTAATAACCTATCTGCTCCCATGTATCTACTTTAGTTTCCATCATTTTTGGAACCATACCCTATAATTCTTCATCTGCAAGAAGAGCCATACAAGCTGCGGCCACGATGTCGAACTTTCTCTTGTTCTCATCAGTGTATCTGTTCAGTTCATCAAGCATTTCATCAAACCATATCAAATGATAGTAATCATTTACATAATCTGCCATTAAGTCAGTTTGGTGATCTATGATAGCTGGGGTAGCCGGGGTTCCATATTGCTTATTGGTATTTATCATGGAATCAGTGAGAGTAGCTCTTGGACGTCTCATAAATAACTTCAAGAGTTTTCTTTCACGAGCATAAGGAATTATACTCTATCTTGTTGCCTCTATATTTATAACAGCATTATAATACTAAGCCAGTTTTATAGCTATCTTGTAACATTCCCTAACATCATTGGGTCTATCTTTATATATAGCTACAAACTAAGGTTCTTCCATTCCATAGGTCCTTTTAAAGACCGTAAGACAGAAGTCTGATGGATCTTTAGTATATTCTGAAGTCTAGGCCTTTCCTATATCAATTCCGTCTACACCTATTACATATAAGTTCCGAATCCTTTCGGAAGGAGGGCTCCAGATTACCTTACCATTTTCGTCTTCTTTCTAAGGTAGAGTCCAGATAGGATGTTCTAATATCTTTATTTTCCCATTCTAATTGGGAATCCATTTGAATCCATTTATATTCTCTTCAGCGTGTTTACCATCTTTAAAGGCATACTCCAAGAAGCCTGTTTCTATTGGAGGACATTGTTTCAATGCTCTAATTCTAGTTAACTATTCAGCTATGTTAACCTTATTGAATTTATTATCACCCTCTAATGAGAATGCTTCTTCAGCATTATAACAGTACTCAGCACAGTACGTTACTAACTCTCTTGGGTCTGCTGCCTTAATAGCTCTAAACTTGTCAAAGTACTTTCTACCATCTTCATCAGAAATAAATCCTCTATTGTCTAATAGATTAGTTTCTTTGATTGTTTTAAATGCTGGTAAGAAGAATGCACTAATAGTTTCATCTCCTGTCTAAGTATAGTTATGCTTATAAGGGAGCACTCCATAGACTTGTGGATTATAGTAAACACTTCTAAGTCCTTCCATCTATACTCCAGATTCACCACCCGTACCTCCTAACAATCGTATTCCCCACTGAGAACCAATCTGCCCAACCAAGGCATCAGCCATTGTATAGGCTTTAGTAAAGTTTGGCCACAATCCAACCTCTTCAAACATTAGTACATCAGTACGGTCTCCACGAAGTTTACCAGGTTTATCAACCACTATTCCTTGTATCTGTGACAACCATCCAACTGGAGTCTTTGTTCCATTAATCATTTTGTATTGTCCAGATCTCTTCTGATACTAAGTATCAAGTATTCTCCCGTGACTGAATCCTCCATCAGTATTATTATCCAAGAAAGATATGTTGGCCCATACCTTTTCCAATAGCTTACTCAACTGATTATCTGCAAAAGCACAACATACATTAACAGAGCCCTTAATAACGGTATATGATTTGGCAATAATAGCCGCCTCAATTTCTGAATAACCAGCAGCACGAGCTTTCATCATACACGCGTTCATCTTAAGTTTTTTAGCCATTGCTAGATAATGAAACCACTCATACTGTCCTTCTAAGAAATTGGGAAATATGTCGTTACGTCCAGCACCAGCCTCCAATACATTTACAAGGTCTTTTAATCTATAGAAGTTTAAGAAGTAATAATGGTCTCCAGTAACAGTATAACCATTAACTGTCATACCATACTTACATCTCTTATACTACTCTCTCCAGAAGTCTGCAAATGCCTTAGATCCTCTATGGTATTGGCAATACCTGCCAGTTCTATTGAAAGTATCTCTAGCTTCTGTAAACCAACTTGGATCAAAATCAAGACCTTGTGTCTAGTTTATAGGTTTGTATCCTGTGATTTCGTAGGATAAGTTCCTATCAAAGTATTCTATCTCCTAACCAATAGGAACATCCCACTCTGAAGATTTCTCTTCGACTACTGGAGATGTTTCCTATAGAGTTTCTTCAATAGTCTTATATTGTTCTTCCTAGGCTTTCTGCTAAGTTTCCTAGACTAACTATTGTATTTCCTCTGGAAGTTTATTCTTGCGAGGACGTCCTCTCTTTCTTTTAACTTGTTCTACCATAATTAAAAGTCTCCTGGATCAAAGTCCTCTACAACATTTCCTCTATAAGATGAACTAGCCTCTAAGTGTTTCTTAACCTGAGCTTCTAACTGTACAAGAGTTTCGTGTGTTTCTGTAAGGTTTTTCAATTCAGTCTAAATATCTTTAACCTTATAGATAGGCTTTCCTGTAGTTATATCTCTTTCTAGAGGATCTACAGTTTCAAAATAGTCTATAAATTTATCTACCATAGCCTATGCAGAATGAAGCATTTTAATGGATCTATTAGAGTTCTGTATTTCCTTGTACTTTCTACAAGCAGCTCTAAATTCCGGATTATTAAATTCTTCTTCTGTCATGCTGGCATCTCTCAATGCCTCCTAATGTCTTTCCTGCCCAGTATAGTCTGCGTAAATTGAATCCCACGCAATAGCTAACCATATATAGGTAAATTCTCTAAAAGCTCTGAGTCCCAATGAACCACTGGGGTCTTCTTCGCATTTATTTCTTTCTGGTTTCATTAATTCAGCAAATTCTCGAACAAGAAGTATTTCAGGCACATTGAGTTCCACTCGATTCCTAACATTATCATATTGAAATATTCGACTTACCATATATCATTAATTCATCGCATTTATTTTATAATTATTTACAAGGTTTCCACCCTGTGCCCTTATTAGTACTTACTGTACCACCAGTAGCTTTTTTCTTCAGCTTTTTGCCACATTTGTTCATTTGCATTCCTTTACAAGCTTCCTTCAGTTTAGCTCCACATTTAGCCAAAGCCATCTTACTGAATGCTTTAGGATTTTTGGTGCTATTTAGCTCCCCACCTTCTTCCTTTTTCTTAGTCTTCTTAGTCTTTCCTCCACATTTCTCAAAGTCAACTGCTCCACCTTGTGCTTTCTTCATTTTTCTTCCGCACTTAAATTCATCAATAGGATTTTTGGGAACTTGACCTCCATCTTTCATTTCTTGCTGTTTCTTCATGCACTTCTTACATAAGGTTCCACCTACTTTATAATAGGAGATCTCATAACCTTCAGGGCATTGCCCTCTAAGACTCTTGATGTAATTCAATTTAGCTCCAAACTTAGCGGCTTGAACTTGTTGCTGTTGCATCATTTGCATAAACTCAGCGTATGCTTGCTTCAGACCTTCTTCTCCTAACTACTGAATTGCTGCCTCTAATTCCTACTGATTTTTTGCTCCAGTCTTTTGAGCAAGGAATTGTATAAATGCCTATTGTAATTGTTGTTCGTTCATAGTTTAATTAAATCCTTAGTATTGAACACGTTTTCTTGTAATTCTCCAGTAGATGTAAACCATCTACATCTTATTCCCTTTAATATTGGACGTTTATCTTCTAACCTCTTGCTATCATGCTTAAATAGAGAGGTTTCCTTCTTTACTACAATCATTGTAGGTTTATTAGGGATGTCCTACTTTAATTGTACAACATCCCCAGGGTTAAAATATACATTTGCGTCTTCCATCATTTTATATAATTAAAACGTTCTGTCAATCCTTCATTAACTACTGCTATAACTTGATTCTCGTTAATACTTACTAGTCCTTGTTTTAGGAATGGGACTGGGACTGCTGTGTCAACTCTGTAATAGACAACATCTCCCTCCTGTAAGTACTTAACTTCTGGACCTACTTCCACAACATATCCTGTTATAATAAACTGCTTCTGTTCTTCATATTTACCAGTCATAGGATTAAGTTCAGCATGAGGAGTATAACCACCAGCATCAACAATAATACTTCCTTTGACTTCCATCTTTTGGAAGGGATTTACTTTGAAAGGCTTAATGATTAGTCTTGCAAACATTGGCTTTATTTCAGCTCTATTAATATCATAAGCTACTTGGCTCTGAGCCTCTTCAAATGTCTTTTGATTCTCCTCTAATTGAGCATTATATTTTTCAACTTCGTTGTTGAACTTATTAGCCTTCTCTCTTTGAATCATATTGTCTATTGAGCGTTCTCCCATATTAATACTGGTATAGTTACTATCAAGTCCTAATACATTAGCAGCTATCTGCTCATTTTCCGTCATTTTAATTCTTGGTTCTTTCATAATTCATTTAACATTTAATTTATTACCATTTTCCAACAGGACATTTAGCTTGAGCTAGTCTAGTTTTAGCAGATAATCTACATCCACATCCACGTTCATATCCTGGTTTTGCTGTTGTACTAACATCTCCTGTATTTATGTTTAGCCATAGCCTACTATTGCATATTCCTCCTAACTTATTAGAATACAATGGACAACCATAGCATATATGTAATCTATTCTTACTTAAGTCCTCTCCTAGGTTAAAGACTTCCTTCACATGACCATTTACAATATCAACTACATTCATAACCTTATAAAAATAAAAGAAATAGAATATTTAGAGTCAAGGTGTTGGCATCTAATCTAAATAGATTTAAAAATGTCCTAAAATAAAGATTAATATTCTATTTCTTTTCTTTTACTTCTGCGCTCCTCTAAAATGAGCTCCTTCTTATAATGAGATAACATTCTCTCTACATCATCTTTTAAGTACTCACAATGATATATAGTATTCTTTCCATTGTGATCATAATGATTCAGAATTAAATCCTTTATCACAAATTGAGGATTAATCTTCTGTAACATCCATGCGTAAGTAGAAAGTTGTAAAGTGTAATGATAAAAATTACAATCCATAAGATTATTAAGAGGATATTTCATTCTAGCATTAGACTTTGTTGTGGAGTCAAAACCAGACTTTTGATCAATTTTCTTATTTGTCTTGTGGTCTATAATTGTTATTTCATTTCCTTGTTTTACTATAAGATCCACCTGTCCTGCTATTCTTAAGATCCCATCGTCTGATTCTCTATATATTAAGTACTCTGGGTACACTCCACAATCTAAGTCAAGCTCTGAATAATCTTTCTTACATTCAAATTTACCTCCTAATCCAAACTTTTGTAGAGAAATATCTTTTGGATGATCATAAAAAGAATGTTCAATTTCCTCGTGAATCTTCGTTCCTATATCACACGACTTCCTATTTTCTGCATCCCAAGCATCTAGAATATCCTGTTGAGTCTTATTAAATTCGAGTTCAGAGATATTATAAGTATCAAGTATCTCTCTATTAAACTTCTTAGTATTCAATAAAGACTTTTTCTCTACTGCCCAGCTTTCTTTGGGAATAAGTTTTTCCAGAGCTTTGTATGCACTCCAAAATTCTTTGTCAAATTCTTGAACATACCTATGGATGAGAGTAGTAACTGATATGTATCTTTTGTTATCATTCACATTCCAATACGTATGACTTTCATTCTCGAAAGCTACATTACCATTCTGTTTATCAATTTTCATATTACACTATATTTATTGTTATTACATTATTTCATTTACATTTTACTTAAAGTCATCAGGAGCTTTACTCTTGTAAATCTGATATTTGTAATTGTAATCTATTCCCAGTATAGCAGCAACAAAGGTACTTGTTTCTCCGAATGCTACTAGGATTGAACTATCTATTACCCCTAACGGAGGGACGATAAAACCAGCAATTAACAGTCCGCTCCCAACTATTGTTAGAATTACTGCGATTGTTAACCTGTGATTTAAATTTGATTTGTAACTCATTGGTTAGATATTATAGGGTTACTTATATAGCATACAAACTTGCCAAGGCAAATTCATATATGTGATTTTAACATCCACTCTTATGCTGTATTAATTTCAATAATACAAATATAAATATTAAATTTGAATGTTCAAACGAAAACCTGCTTATAAATAGAAATGATGAAAACGAATTTAAACTTAACTCGGATTTCTAGCGTCTCTAGGGCTCATGAGTCTAATTATGACTCGATATTTACGCCAATACAGGTTCCTGGAGAGAAAGTAATTGAGATGTTCAAAAAAGGTCATAAGATTCATATTAAGAAAGCTAATAGAGGAAAGTTCACTGAATACTGCGGAGGAAAAGTAACCTCTGAATGTATTAGTCGTGGTAAAAATAGTTCTGATCCAAAAATAAGGAAGAGAGCAACGTTTGCAGCCAATGCTAGAAAGTGGAACAAAGGTTAATGAGAATCTGTTATGAATAGCTTTGAGAATTATTTTTCATTATACGAAGCTACTGATCCACCTCCAATAATTACTGAAGGCTACAAACTAATATAGGATAACTATAGGCAATATTTAAATCCTTCTGCGATCTAGACAACACAGCAGATTCCTGACATATCGTTCTCTAGTCAAACTGAAAATCCTCTAAGTATAACTACTGAACCTCCAGGATTTAAGTTCATTGATAGTTTAGAAGAAGATACTACTCCTTCCTCTGATTGGTCCTATAGCAATCCTGCTCAAGAAAGATAGGCACAAAGCATTGTCAATCTAGCTAGACAGTTCGTAGGAACTAAATATCAATGGGGAGGCATGACTCCTAGTACTGGGTTTGATTGCTCAGGTTTAGTTCAATATGTCTATAAGTAGAATGGCATAAATCTTCCTAGAACTGTAAAGGATTTAGAGAAAGCTGGAACAGAAGTTCCAACATTAGCTGATGTACAGATTGGAGATCTTATATGTACACCTGGATCAGGTAAAAGCGGAAAACATATAAAGATAGTTAGTAGGATAGAGGATGGTTAGATATTTACTATAGAAGCTAAGGGAAAGAAAGATGGAATTATTGAAACTCCATTGACTAACACTTCTAATATAACTACGATTAGAAGAGTTCTAAATTAGTAGTCAAATAACTTTATAGTAGACTACTTTGTAAGTAAGGGTCTTACTAGAAACCAAGCCAAAGGTATTTATGGTAACTTAATGTAGGAATCGAGAGGTAATATTAGATCTGTATCTAGTGATGGAAATAATTCCTATGGCTTAGCGCAATGGACAGGACCTCGTAAATAGAAACTATTCAGTATGTATGGTCCGAATCCTACCGCCAGACAACAGCTTGACTTCCTATGGTGGGAATTGAATAATACTCATAAAGATGCTTTGGCTTCTCTTAGAAGAACAAATACAGTTTCTGATGCAACTAGAGTATTTATGAATCAATTCGAACGCCCTCATAAAGATTATGCTAATTTTAGTAAGAGATTAAAGTATGCAAATTCAATTGTTTAAAATATGACTAAACTTATTCCTAGATCTAAAATACAGCAGAAAATAAATAGCCTTAAAGAGGGAGGTAGTATTCCTAAGTATTAGAATGCTGGAATCCTTCAGTGATGCCTATGCTCTGGCTAGAAGTAATAACGATGAGGACTTTTGGTGGACAGATGATAAAGGAAATAGGAACATCTATAACACTGATTTCAAATTAACTCTTCCACAGAGAGATGCTAAGACCTATAAATAGATTCGATATGACTACTTAAAGGCCATAGAGAATCCGAATAGTGTTGGGTATAATCCTGATACTAATAGGTGGACTACTCCAAGGTTGAGAGGATTTGATCCTAATTAGATTGGTATAGGTCTTGATGTTAGAACTAACAATGCAGTAAGAAATTATCTAAAGAAAACTGGAAGAACTAAGAATCCTTGGCTAACTTAGGAAGAGATGGAGCAGTTATAGAATCAATCTCTTCAATATTTCGAAGATATATTTGAGAGGAATACAAAAGGAATTAAGCCCTCAGATACTAAGAGAGCTATAACAATTGGATTACTTTATCATGGACACGGTCCTTATATATGGAAGCCTAACGGACCAAAAATTTAGAGATTACATGATGCTCTATTTAAGGGAACTGATCAGGACTTTATAGATGCTGTTAGTAATTTTTATGGAAGTAACTCAAGAGCTTAGAGACATTCTCAGTTCTGGAAACGATAACTACATGAATCATTATCATTAGAATAAGGAAATCTACAACAAACACAAAACTAAATGTTGTGTATGTGGAGAGGACGCTAAATGTTGCCTTGAGTTCCATCATGTAAAAGAAAAGAACTTTAATATTTCTAAGTCCTTAAAGCATATAACCTCTTAGTAGCTATTAGATGAATTAAAGTTGACAGTTTGTATATGTAAGAATTGTCATAGCAAACTACACAATAATCTAATTAAACTATGAAAGAAGTACTATCTAAAATCAAAACCTTTATTAACAATCTTACCGCTAAGATTGGTGATAAGAAGATGCATTTTATATGCTCATTCATTATTACGTTTGTAATCGGACTTATATTTGGGGTATTCCCAGGAATATTGGTTGGATGCTTAGTAAGTTTAGCAAAAGAAGTCTATGATGAATTTAGATTCAGAAAAGAATCAGAAGGAATCGGATTTGATAAATCAGATCTAGTTTATGACGCATTAGGAATAATTAGTGCTACTGTTATAATATTGGTATTATGAAAATAGTAAAGACTAAATGGTTCCCTTTTGGAGGCTATAAGGCAATAAACTTATTTGGAATACTCTTTACCAAGAGTGATCTGAGTGAAACTGAGATAAATCATGAGGCAATACATACTGCCTAGATGAAAGAAATGTTGTATATATTCTTCTATCTATGGTATGCAGTAGAATATGTTATTATATGGTTTGCTAATCTATCTAAGTCATAGCATGATCATTATCATGAAGTAAGTTTTGAAGAGGAAGCCAACTATTACGAAAGTAATCTTGCATATCTGAGATGGAGAAAACATTATGGGTGGTTTAAATACATAGGATTGCACAGCAATGAATAAAATTCAAGAATTTCTAAAACAAATGATTACATCACACTCTGGAGTTAGTAGTAAAAGGGTATGTGGTGTATTGGGATTCTTGGCTATATTATTTGTTCTTATATATTGTACCGTCTGTGGTATCTAGGCACCTCTAATGATAGATACATTTATCTATGCTATTTGTCTATTGCTTGGAATAGATAGCGTAACTGGAATATGGAAAAGGTTTGATAACAGTGGAAAGAAATAAACTTCTAAAGAGATAGAAAGGTGGATACGTAGCTCCAAGGGATAATACTAGAGTTGCAGTTTAGATTCCAGTTCCAAGTATTAAACTCACTCCAGAGTAGATAGAAGCTATAAGGAGAAGAAAGTTCTAGGAAATTTAGAAAAAGAATCGAGCATATATTTATGATGCAAAGAAGGCTGAGTACTATAAAAATCTCTAGAACTTCTACAACAATAACTTCTTTGGCTATGGAGTATTCGGTAACTAGACAAGATATGACTATACAACTCCAGAAGGTTAGGCTGCTATACAATCTAATTTTGATTATGCTAGTAATGTGGCAGGTGCGGGAATAGCAGGAGCAGTCGGTACAGCTGGAAGAAAGTCTGCATAGCTCTATAATAGACTTACTAAAGGAGTATTCAGAGCTCCTTCTAAGAATGGAGCTTTAGGAACTCTTAAATAGTATTCTAAGAATCCTATAGGCGGAGGTGCAGAAGCTGTAGTTGTTGATAATACTCCAACTACTGTTGGTAAAATGACTTCAATTCCAGTAGAAGAAATGGCTGCTAGGAACTAGATACCTAACACAGTTCCGAGTAAGTATATAGGATATGTAAAAGACAGAGGAACCAAATTACCTACTTATGTTTAGAGAAAACTAAGAATCTTAACTGAATAGACATTTCCAAAGTACGCTAGTAAATTAGATAGAGCTATGGAGAGGTCTGGATTTAGAAGAGTTAACGACCCAAATGTATAGTATAGAGCTTACACAAATGGACAAGTAGTTGTAGACGATGTAGCTCCTGGTAATGTTGGTCTAGACTGGCTAAGAAGACCAAAGATGATAGATTTTAATATGTAGACTGTTCCTGAATGGACAGCATAGGGATTCACTTTAAAGAATGGAGGTATACTATAGATTTGTAGATAAACTTATAACTAACGATTTTTAAAACTTAATTACTATGAGAAATTTTATGATTGACGTATGGATTTGGACTAAAGGTAAACATTCTAGACCTTTAAAAACTATTAGATTTGAACTTGATCATTTCCCTTCTGAGGAAGAATGTG